>Ga0114946_10000873_pt1 | contig 20635 bp, 32 predicted proteins | sample WalLakDeSediment_FD_88676 | JGI IMG/M metagenome (GOLD analysis project Ga0114946, IMG submission 88676) | Lake sediment microbial communities from Walker lake, Nevada to study Microbial Dark Matter (Phase II) - Walker Lake 11/02/13 Deep Sediment | ecosystem: Environmental > Aquatic >...
AGTGTGATATAATACTAACATAATCAAGGTCATTGAATATCACACCTGAAGTGATTGAACGTCCCACAAAATCCTGGGCATGATTGAAGGTCACGACTTTCTATATCATCGGTGGAAGTTGATATTAGTGATATTTTTAACAATTTTCAAATAGGTTCGTTCCCGGTCGTCAGTCTGTAAAACTGAAGTCATTAAACAGATCGGAAGTTTGACAGGTGGTGCGTTACCACACGAACCTACCATTTTCATGGTCTTACCGGACGCGGGCGCCACTTAGTATGGTAGCAGGTGCAAATCCTGCTAAGACCAACCTTTTAATGCATGCAATATCAAGCGTGGTCGATCTTGTCTTGGGGTCGATACCGTAAACGCCGTCACAAGCCGGAACTAAGATTATTTTTTTTATGGGGCGGGCAGTGCGCTGCAAGGATCTTTTGCACAGAACCTCTGCTGGGTTGGATTCCCAGTCGTTCCACCATTTTATATAATGAGGCAAGATCCAAGTGTGAGGATCATTCTAACGGCGATGCAGCGGGGCCAGTTAGGAATAAACGATTTATTGCGGATTAGTCCGGTGACTGAAGGGGGCTCATATCCCTCTTAGCTGGTTTCGACTACCAGATCCGCTACCATTTCAAATAACTCTATAGCCCAGGGCGGAGTATAAAGATACCTGGGTACCATTTTATTTACGAGGCGGCTCTAGACGTAAGCAAGCTATTATTGCTGCAGCAGCGAAAAGTCAAGCATCCTTACCAACATCACGTGTGAATATGTTGGAACTACCAGATGAGCGACGTAGCGTAAATAAAACTTTTATGCGGTAGTAGTATAACGGCTATTATGTGAGTTTTCCAAACTTGAGATGGGGTTTCGATTACCTCCTACCGCACCAATTTATACCCACATAGTGAAGTGGACATCATATCAGCCTGTCACGCTGAAGTTCCGGGGTCAGTACCCGGTGTGGGTGCCAATTTATGCTCGCATCGCATAGCGGCTATTGCACTTCTTTTACACGGAAGCATTTCGTAGGTTCGAGTCCTACTGCGAGTACCACTTTATCCGCATATCGTATAAAAGTTAATTACACGGGTCTGATAAACCTGAAACCGAGGAGCGTTACCTCGTATGCGGACCATTTTTATCTGTCGTTGGCCGAAAGGATAGGCATCAGATTGCAACCCTGATTTATGAGATTTCGAAATTCTCACGGCAGTCCAATTTTTTAACGGAGTGTAGCTCAGCCTGGTAGAGCACTTGCTTTGGGAGCAAGACGTCGCACGTTCGATCCGTGTCACTCCGACCATTTTATTTATTGTTATATTTATTGATTGTTTGTTCGAGATTCTCGAACTATTTATATAAATATATGTATGTACTATTTAATATATAAAACGACTAATTTAATAAACAATAAAATCTATATAGGCAAACACAAAACAAAAGATAAAAACGATGCCTATTTGGGCTCTGGAACCATTCTACAAAGAGCTGTTCAAAAATATGGCGCCGAAAATTTTAAAAAAGAGATACTCTTTGAATGTTCTTCTGAGCAAGAAATGAATTTACTAGAAGAAGATATAGTTGATCTTGAATTTATCTCAAGACTTGATACATATAATGTAGCGCTGGGTGGTTTCGGTGGGTTTTATCATGTAAATAGTAAAAAATTGAACATTTACGAAGGACATAAAGAACAGGCCAAAATCAATTTCGCTAAAGGAACTGCTGAATTGAAAAAGAAATTAAAAGATAAAAAGTTCCACGAGGAATGGCGCCAAAAAGTATCAAACGGGGTAACGTTTTATTTTTTAAATGGCGGGAAAAACGGCTTTGAGGGTGCCATTCACACAAGCGAGTCCCGAAAAAAAATAGGACAAAAATCTGCAGTGCATCAAAAAGGATCTGGCAACTCTCAATTCGGCACAATGTGGATTTGTAATGTAGAAACAAAACAAAACAAAAAAATTTCAAGGAATTCAGATATTCCTATTGGTTGGATTAAATGCAGGAACAAATGGCCAAAATCCTAATTTAACACATTTTATACCTAGATAGGCAAATTGGTAAGCCGGTGAGCTGTTAACTCATGTCGATTGGAGGTTCGAACCCTTCTCTAGGTGCCATTTTAAACAAGCACCATTAATTGCAGTTGATGATGTCCGTTTAATCATTGACACGAAATACTGATCCTGCAAGATCTATAAAGTAGTGGTGAGATTCGTCTAGCGGATAGGACACCGACTTACGGAAACACAGGTTCGAATCCTGTATCTCTTAACAATGATTTTATTTTTTTGACACAGCAACACTGAAAGCAGAAGTGTTATATTGAAGGGTAAGTCCATCGTTGTTATGAAGTGGTCATGAACACAAATAACAAATGCACCGATAGCGAGACATCGAGGTCCGCCGAAAATGGAAGCCGGTTAGCAACGGCCTGTGTCGAATATTTTATGCCCAGTTAGTTTAACGGATAGAACACATGGCTACGAACCATGAAATGGGGTTTCGATTACCTCACTGGGTACCACTTTATATATTATGCGCATGTGGTGTAATTTGGCAGCCACGACAGGTTTAAGCCCTGTTGCCGAAAGGCGTGGGGGTTCGAGTCCCTCCGTGCGCACCATTTTTATGCCTACGTATCCCAATTGGCAGAGGAGCTAGTCTTAGAAACTAGATGTTGTCGGTTCAAATCCGACCGTAGGTACCAATTTCCGGGAGATGGTAGAGTCTGGTTGAATGCGCCGATATGATTATCGGTAGGTGTGTCTTTCACGCCTCGAAGGTTCAAATCCTTCTCTCCCTTTAATTTAAGACATAGAAGACGAGGGGGTGTTCTATGCAAACTGTGTCTATAGCTCAACGGTCAGAGCGTCGGGATGTGGCCCCGAAGATTCGGTTTCGATTACCGATAGACACCCCATTTATGGAAGGATGGCCGAGTCCGGTTTATGGCGCTAGTCTTGAAAACTAGAGAGGCGTAAAAGCCTCCGGGGGTTCAAATCCCTCTCCTTCCGCCAATTCATGGAAAGTAAACCGAACAGCGTTCGGCACTGTTTGCTAAACAGATGGGACGGTAAAACGTTTGAGGATGGTGCCCTCTACTTTCCGCCATTATAGATAAAAATAGTTGCACTTTCTTGTTTACAACAACCACTAAAGTGTGATATAATACTAACATAATGAAGGTCATTGAATATCACACCTGAAGTGATTGAACGTCGCATAAAAACCTGCGCACGGTTGAGAATCAAGATTCTCTACACTGTCGGTGGAAGTTGATATTAGTTATTTTATGCCCAGTTCGTTCAAGGGATAGGACAGCAGTCTTCTAAACTGCGAATATGTGTTCGAGTCACATACTGGGTACCATTTTATGGGTTGTAAACATTGCTGGCGATGTACGAGACTTTTAATCTTGTAAACCGAGTTCGATTCTCGGACAACCCACCATTTTATTGTTGGCGAAGATATTGGTGGCGAGAAAATGCCAAGAAAAATCCCGCGTCTCGTGCCAACATTAAAGCTCGAAGCAGATAGAGCGAGAAACAATGTAGCTGCTAGTCGGAACAAAATCATCCTTGTTGCCCTAAGTGTTTCTCACATTTTCATGCCCCGGTCGTCTAACGGTTAGGACACAAGACTTTCAATCTTGAGATCGGATTTCGATTATCCGTCGGGGTGCCATTTTATGCTCTGTGGCCCTGGTAGGGCGGGGGATTCTTATAAAGTCCTGCAGGAAAGTTCAAATCTTTCACAGAGTACCATTTTCAAGCCCGATTAGTTAAATAGTATAACACTGGTTTTGTACTCCAGAGTCGTGGGAGCGTTACCTACATTGGGCACCATTTTGATTAGACATCTACTAGCGATTGTGAAAAGACAGCAATCAACAAATACCAAATTACATTAGAGATTAAAAACATACTAGAAGTCTTGACAGCCGGAGAGACGGCTTCAATTTAACATGGGTGGAGGCTGAGACGTGAAGACATTCGCGGTGGTGGATAAATCCACCTTTACGATAATGCCAAATCGATCCGCCCACCATTTTATAAGGAAAGAAGCTGTTGGTCAGCGGCCGGGATACCGGTGAAAAAACAAAACGCGCGTTTGAGGTTCAAGTCCTCCTTTCCTTGCTTTTTTATGCGGATGTAGTATAACGGCTATTATGTGGGTCTGCCAGTCCTGAGATGAGGTTTCGATTACCTCCATCCGCACCAATTTATTAGATAAAGGCGAAACGATAATACAGGGGAAAGGTATTATCGTCAACTGCATGTTGGCTACATGCGTTCTGATGAGCCAAGCCGAGAACACGCGATACATATGCATTAAACATTGCTAACTTGGTTTGGTTGTCAGAATAGGCGAAAGCCTTAATTACCCGAAGAGATAGCTGCCTTCGTGTCATAATCCTTTGATATGCGGGAGAGTGATAAAAATATAGCAACACCGGTTGAATGCAGTTGCAAGTATATCACATTTTATGGATGTGTAGCTCAAAGGAAGAGCAACGGTCTCTTAAACCGTAGGTTGAGGTGTCAGGATCCTCCACATCCACCAATTTATGCAGGTGTAGTTCAACACGGATATGAATCCCGGAATTGTTTTTTTGAGTCTCGAGTTCCTCAAGATATATTCTGTGAACATCAAGTAATACGCGATTATGAGGTGTAATAAGAACAACGGTCGAATAGACCGAAGAAGAAGGTTCGAGCCCTTCCTGATGCGCCATTTTCCTCTATCGAAAAAGGGTTTCCAGTAGCCTAAGCAAACCAGTAACCCCGAAAAACACGTAAGACTGCTGTTAGGCTTGGGAGAGGATTTATATAAATAATATCATTATGCTATCTTTCAAAGAATATTTAAATGTTGAAGAATCTTTTGATACGCGGCCGGCCAAAACGCGCCGTGAAATGAAAGGTAGGTGGAATGTTAGATATCACTTTTCGATAAACGATTTAAAATATGTAATTGATTTTATTCGAAGTTCTGCACGTTCAAATGAGTATGAATTAGCATTCGCCCTAGTGGATCCAGTGAATGATATGATGTTCAATATAACTGATACTGGACACCAGCACGAGGTTTTAATAACGGTATTTGACAGCATTAAGGATTTTCTTAAATTTAAACCAGACACTATTAGAATTAATTTTTCCGCGAGCAAAAGAGATAGCAAATCTCGCGGAAGTGTTTATGGTAGATTGGTTAAAAGGTTTATTCCCTCCGATTGGGAATATGAAATAAAAGATCGCGATAGAGAAATTTATTTTGAACTCAAAAAACGCTTTAGCGAAGTGGAAAAACCCAAAAGCGGCGATCTTGAAAGGCTTTTATCATTATAAAAATTTGCCTATCTGCCATGTGCAGAAAAGGAGACAGATTCGTTATGACGAATCCAGCAATTCCGTGACGTGTGTAAAGTCGTAGAAGCAGTTGCAAATGTTATACGTATCACCTCTCCGGTTTTGTAGGGTGGGCGCCTACATAGAAAATAATTGTCCGCCATTTTTGATTCTCGACAGTGTTGAGCGTCCTTCAAAGGTTTCGTAGAACCAGCCTGGCAAATCTACGTTTATTTTTGCCCGAATAGTTTAATGCTAGAACGACTGTTTCGTAATCAGTTGATGTCAGTTGAATTCTGACTTTGGGCACCAATTTATGCGTCTATAGTGTAACGGCAGCACAAGAGCTTCCAACCCTCTTTGTCCGGGTTCAAATCCTGGTGGACGTGCCATTTTCATACACCAATAACTCAGAGGTAGAGTGCTTCCGTGACATGGAAGAAGCCGAAAGTTCAAATCTTTCTTGGTGTACCAATTTACTGTTCCTTGGTGTAATGGAAACACAAACGGATTTGGCCCGTTTATTGAGCGTTCGAGTCGTTCAGGAACAACCAACTTTAAATGCAAGAACAATAAAACGCCCTCGGTTGTCGAGCAACGGATAGGCTTCTGGAGTTATCGTAAACATCTAACCAATGTTGGTGAATAATACAAGGAAGCACACGGAAACCCTAAACAGAACAAAGGTGGTTCCTTTGGAGGTTCACTTTTAAAGCTTTGTTGTTCTTGCGCCTTTTATGCTCGGTTCGTTCAACGGATTCACATACCGAGTACCATTTTGTCTCCCCGCGCCTCTGGCTGAAGTCGGTTCGCTACCGGAAGGTTAATTCTGGATTGAGTTCTGCAACACGTGTATATATCCAGTGCGTAATTCGGGGAGCCTTTATTTTAGTTGACCCCTCGTGCCTCTTCACAATGCAAAATTCGAGAATCTGAATTGACAGATGAAGCCGAATGACGATTCGGGATAGGGTGTTTATTTGTTTCATTCGTCTAGTGGTAGGACAGCTGACGATTAATCAGTCAACGGTGGTTCGATTCCACCATGAAATATATTTCAAGGATAGAGCCTTGGATGACAGCCGGAATACCAGCGGCACTATTTTCTCACAACCGTAGTGACACGGCTTAGTGTCCCTTCCTTCTTTCAATAGAATAGGTAGCTAGGCGAGGTCGGGGAGCACTCAGTGCTCAGAACCTTGGTAACCCGGACGGGCCAGAAGTGTACAGCTGGTGTGAGAAACCCTTTTACTCATCTGCCATCGTAAGTGTAAGAGCAGAAGCGAGATGGGAATACCTTTGAGTGTTCCTGATTTTTATGCCCGGTTAGTTCAGTTGCTTAGAACATCCGATTGGTATTCGGAAGGTCCTGGGTTGAATCCCCAGACTGGGCACCATTTTATAACCCTCAAAGGTTTACGGTGAAGCCGACCCGCAACTCTTAAGTGAGACAAAACCGTTAGGACATGGAGAGAAGAGGGCGACTCTCCCCTATTTTAGACCGATGCCTAAGGTTAGGACTGATGATTCATATCCATCAAGATTGGGATCGTTACCCAGCTTCGGTACCATTTTACTCAATAGTGTAAGCAGGAATAAATACTGCATAAGGGTAGGGCTATATTTAGTTCGATAAGCAAAGGACTGGGAAAACCCGGTCGCCTCGTGTAACACCCGAGTTTTGACTCGGACTGAGAGTTCGAATCTCTCTTGAGTATTTTTGCCCTCATGGTGTAAAGGATAGCACAAAAGTTTCCTAAACTTTGAGTAAAAGTTCGAATCTTTTTGAGGGTGCCATTTTTAAAATTTAAAGGATAATACACAAATGAAAACTATATCATTTGACTTTGACGACACAATATGTTTATGGCCAGAGGCTAAAGTCAATCAAGCCATTAAGGACTTAATTTGGAAGCATAAGAATGCGGGCGACAGAGTCGTCCTGGTTACCTCTCGTTGGGATTTTACTAAAGAATCTGTCCTTATTGCATTCAAAGAATGGGATATTCCAATTACTGAAGAAGATATGTATTTTACAAATAATCGTGATAAGTCTCACATTTTCTTTAAACAAGTCAAAGCGGATGCTCATTACGATGACGACGAAGATCAATTGGCAACACTCGAGCATCATTTCAAGTTTGATGTGTTTCATGTTGACCGAGAAAATATAACAGATTTTAGAGAAAGAAAATTACCACCTCTCAATCCTATATTTGAGAAGTATGCTGGTTATTTTATATAATTTTATGGGGGTGTAAGGTATTCGATTGGATATTTTAGCCTATCGTGCAAGCAGGAATGATTATCTCCTCAACGAAATCAAACACTATAAATGGCAACGAACTTGCTTTGGCTGCGTAAATAACGCAACCCGCGAATCTAACGAGATGTCTTAGTAGTTAGTAGTAGCGTCGACACAGAGACGGACATAGGCGGAAAGACGCTTTGACAATAGGAAAGACTATAATATGAGGGTGTCTCTAAACACTAAGCTTGTGAATGAATGGTAGATGTTAATGTATTTCAAGACAGGAGTTCAATTCTCCTCACCTCCAAATTCTATCAACGTATCAACTTCCACCGACGAGCCCAAGCTAGGCATTTAACTCAAAAATTTATTTACTTTTTGGTTTACACAAGCGTTTAAATAATATATAATAAGCATATGAAACAAAAACACAAAAAGACCATTGATCGGGCGATAGAATCCATAAATTGGAATAAAGTCGCCGACATGTATAAAAAGACAAATTGGACGTGGTACCTAATGGATCAAACTCCGACTGAGGAAGAATTAAAAGATTCTGCACGAACTTTGGCACAGCGAGCAATTAAAGAAAAACTAAGATTTATTTCAACTGGAGGTATCACAATTATTTGGGAGAAAAAGCGCAACTTTATGCAAATTTTCGTCGGCTATTCTGGAGATAATAAATGAAAATACAAACACTGCATGAAGATATAATTTGGCCGTCCTATGCACATGATGGAGACTCGGGAATGGATGTTTTTTCTCCGAAATCGTATGTGATTGCCGCCGGCAAGAGAATGCTCATTCCTTGTGGATTTAAACTTGAAATTCCATACGGTTATGAAATTCAAGTTCGACCCAAATCCGGATTGGCCCTTAAACATGGTATCACGGTATTGAACACCCCGGGAACAATCGATAGCAATTATCGAGGGGAAGTTTGTGTGATTCTCATAAACACCGGAGATAGTGATTATGAAATTCAAAAAGATAGTAAGATAGCACAAATTGTTTTAACACCTGTTGCGTATGTGCCAGAATTAACCGAGGGTGTTGTTGAATCAGCCGAAACGACAAGGGGTTGTGGGGGTTTTGGATCTACTGGAGTATAAAATGCAAATAAAAAATATAAAACACGAAGATATTGACATAAACGAAACCGGCATCATCGTATACGGTGAGGGTGATTTTTGTGAAAAGGCGGCTGATGTAGCGGCTGCACAATACAGGCCGTGCATTTTACTTGGAGCAAAAGAAAAGTATTTTGCAACAAAATATGAGCCTTTGTATTTAGATAAACTGGACAGAAATGCGATGATTAACTATATTGCAAGTTTTGAGTATGCAGAAGAAATAAAAAGTTATGAGTAAAATTATACACCTTGACACACCACAAAATAGATTGCAGTTTCCAGAATTTTTTTCTGACCGTGCAACAAATACGCGCAAGCTTGAAACTTTGATTAAACAAATTGGAATTGATGTCGTGAATGGCGTGGCAAAAGAAGGCAATTTAGATGTCGGAACGGCGCTAAAAATTACAGCAACTGCGGCGGAAATTATTGGAATTGTACAAGCAAACAGAGAACACAAATGAGCACAGAATTACAGCTAATGAGTCTAATAATTTTTGTGCTCTGTGTTTATATTTTTTACTTGCGAGCTCGGTTACTTTTGCTAGTGGCTTTGATGAACAAATCATCTATTTTGCTAAAGTCTACTACAAATAGACTAAAGGAAACAAATCATTCGTACTTAGTATTAATTGAAAAATTTTTACCAAATGATGAAAAGGTGACACTCGCCTTTGAAGAATATAAAACTGCTTATTTCGATCATCAAAAGGAAACCGAGCCAATTAACATCGAAATAAGATTTCATCATTTAAAGGTCGCGAATAAAAAATTTGAAAAGGCATGCGAGGAATATTATGAGCAATAAACCTATCTATGTAATTACCGCAATGACGGACGATGACGATTGGTCTAAAAATTATCGAAGGCGATCATTCGGATATTTTTATGAAAAAAATGCTGCAACGGATGCTATTTTAAGCAACGCCGAAGAAATACACTCCCTGTTATTTACTTATGCAGTCATTGAGGAAATACACTCTGGTTTTCAACCAGAAGTAGTAAGTGAAACGTGGTTTCGGTATCATTTAGAAGAGCGTCAGTGGAAATATACTGAAATAAGACCAAGTAATTTTGAGAAAACCACAAATTTTTCAATTGGGTGATTTTATTGTTTACAATAGAAAGAATGTGTGATATAATACTATTGTAACTCAAAAAAAGGAAAAAAAATGCAAGTAAGAGATTTGATTGAATTGTTGAAATGTTATCCTAAAGATTTTCCTGTGGGATATGTAACCAAGGCAGGAAATGCTCTACCAATTAGCGTAAAACTATCCGAGGGCTGTATCAGCAGAGACGGTTACAGCGCCAGTCCTGCACGAGATTGTTATCAGCCGTTTTTAGGTTTTCACATTACGCCAAAACCAAAATATATTGATCCAAAGAGCTATACGAATTAACATACATTTCAGAATAAATTATATATATGAAAATTTTTTGGGAATACTGGTGTAAAGCCTTAGGCTCAAAAGCGTATCAAGAAAATAAAAAGGCAGATATGGTCGCAATAATCAGAACGGTTTGGGTCATTATGCACGCTATAACTTGTTGCTTTATTATTGCAAGCGCTGGAAGAAATTTAAATTTGTGGTGATAAAAAAATATATGATGCATTTAACTCCTCAAAAACTAATATCTAAAGGTGGCCACCGCAGTGTATATACGACCGAGGATCCTGAGTGGGTGATCAAAATTCAACAAAAAGAAGGCAATTACAATTATGCCGAATGGTCTGTGTGGAACATTCTAAAACACACTAAGTTTGGAAATTTACTTGCACCGTGTGGTGAAATATCGTCGAATCACATGCAACTTTTGCAACGGAAAGGACTTCCTCTTGAAAAAAATTCGAATTTGCCAATTGAATTACTTCCCGGATTTCTTGCGTATGATGTAGAAGTAGCAAGACAATGGGTGATTATTTCAGGATATAATAATGACAAGCCCGTCTTATGTGATTATGATCACAACCAGTTTGCCAAGGTTAAACAATATTTTATGGAAAAAGACAAAAACAAATGAGAACACATGATGTATATTTTACTTCTGATCAGCATTGGTTTCATTCCAACATTATTGGCCATTGTAATAGACCTTTTCTGTCGGCTGATGATATGGATGAATATATGATTCAAGCCTGGAACGAAACGGTGAAACCTGGAGATGTTGTATATCACCTAGGAGATTTTGCAATCACCGGATATTCCGAATCTAAGTTTAAACCAAAAGTTGAAAAACTTTTGAGAAAACTAAACGGAAATAAAATTTTGATTCAAGGCAATCATGATTCGCCCGCGGTCTTAAAAGCACAGGGTTGGGGAAACATCCATAAAATGCATCATGTAAAAATTGATGGACAAAAACTAATACTTTGTCACTATGCAATGAGAACCTGGCAGTTCAAAGGATCTGGGGCGATTCACCTTTATGGACACAGCCATGGCAATCTTCCCTCCCTTGATAAATCGATGGATGTTGGCGTAGACGCTATGGGATATAAACCAATCAAATTTGAAAGAATCGTTGAAATTATGAACAAAGTTGACAAAGGACCTACTGAGAGATGGTAACCAAAAACACGCCCTGTATTATGTGTGACGAAGAAAAACCTATAGCTTGGGTTAGATGCACACAATTTGCTGGAGACCATTATTTTTGCGAAGAGTGCGCAAAAAAAGAATCGGACTTTAGCGAAAGTGATTCCATGAAATTTTGGATTGATATTGAATCATATATAAACTATGATGAAACCTAAGTGATAGTTATAAACCTTTCAGACTCAAAGGCTTATGCGAAAGTGCACTTTTTTGCGCTTTTTTGTTTACAACAGACCGTCGAATGTGATATAATACTTATATGAAAACTAAACACGTAAGAGCGCAAACAGTAGAAGATTATTTCGGTCTGCCTAAAAAGGAAAGAGAATGGTATGGAATTTATCTTAAGCCGTCGTCAATGCTGATTGGAGAGTGGGATGCTTTTGAAAAAAGAATTCTCAAAGAATATCCAGTCCAGGCCTTTCTTCGTGAGAAAGTTTACTTTGAAATTGATTGTGTTCTCAGTAAACTTGGTAGAAAAAAAGCAGCAATTAAAAATTTTATTAAGCCCAATCACATTCGATATCGCAATGCATATCCGCGCCATGAATATAAAGATATAGATTCGTTAATTGAAGATGGAATGTTTGCTCTTCTCAAAGATTTTTGGTATGGAGAATGCTGGCCGACAAGTATCGTTAACTGGGAAGATAGTGAAGAAAGCCGAAAAGTATATCAATGGATCAAAGACACTGTTGAAACCATCGAGGTGACTTTACCTAAACTTTGTGATGATGTGAATAAAGCATACGATGATGTGGATAACACGAAGACTTATCATGAAGCATATGCCGAAGTCAATCGTATTGAAGCAGAAATTAAAAACATCAAAAACAAAATCCTTCACGAAATGATCGACTATCGTGATTATCTTTGGACTTAAAGAATGAATGTAGTAAAAGGCGAAATATTTTATGCAAAATACTCTGAGGATTTTCCTTGTAAAATAGACTCAAAGCGCGAATACATACATTTCGTTGACATATACGGTAATAAAGTAAACGCGCCGGTTGATACAATTATTGCGCTATATAATAAAATACAGGAAAATAACATCTCAAAAAAGGATTAAATAAAATATGATTGTTGTGATACACGTTATCTCTTTTGTCACTCTCCTGGGCGCCTGGTTGGCCGTTATGTTTTGGGACGTAGATGCAGATCCAAACAATGAGTTATTGTTTCCAAAAATTATTTTAAATATTGTGTTCGCGCGGTTGTTTTTTGTAGTCGCAGAATTAACACTTAACTACTTATTCGTTTTTTTTGAATACATAAGGGAGTACATATAATGAGAAAATTAGCATCTATACAAATTATCAAAGACATTCGTCCCATCGAAGGGGCTGACAACATCGAAGTAGCTCAAGTCAACTCGTGGAATGTTGTTGTCAAAAAAGGAGAATACAAAGCTGGAGACTATTGTGTCTACTGCGAAATCGATTCTTTCCTTCCTATTCGACCAGAGTATGAATTCCTTCGTAAAACCTCCTATAAGAAAATGGGGGACCAAGAAGGCTTTAGGCTGAAGACAATCAAAATGCGAAATCAGGTTTCACAGGGATTGCTTCTTCCAATATCGGTTATACCAAAACAAGAAGAAATGTACTATTGTGATGGAGATGATGTAACCGACTTGCTTGGTGTTGTCAAATACGAACCACCGATGCCCGCAGAACTACAGGGTGTTGCAAAGGGGCAATTTCCATCTTTCCTTAGACGCACCGATGAAGAGCGTATTCAAAATTTGAGTAACGAATATGAAGATATGAGGAAAGAAAGATATTACGTTACCGAAAAAATTGACGGAACATCCGGAACCTTTTACTACAAAGACGGCGTGTTTGGTGTTTGCTCTCGTAATCTCGAACTGGTCGAAAACGAATCCAACACCTACTGGAAGATTGCCCGTCAATATGAACTCCAGGGAAAAATGTCTGTTCTTGGTAGAAACCTTGCCATACAGGGAGAAGTCTATGGAGAAGGTATTCAAGGAAACAAATACAAAATCAAAGGACAAAAATTGGCTGTGTTCAATGTCTTCGATATTGATAAGCAAGAAAAGATGTCTGTGTATGATATGACCAAACTTTGTATGATGTTTAGCTTGACCCCTGTTCCTATCGTTGATGGGTATTATATTTTATCACCAACCATTGAAGAACTCCTTCAGTATGCAGAAGGCAAATCTAAACTACACCCAGAAACCGAAAGAGAAGGTGTAGTAATTCGATCTCATGATTGTAAGATTTCTTTCAAGGCTATCTCCAATAAATTCCTCCTCAAACAAAAAGACTAAAAACAGAGGTTTTCTTTTGAGTAAAAATCTTTATCATGTGTCTCTCAAAAATTTAGGCAAATCAAAAATCTTTACGCCCCGAATACCCACAAATCGATTTGAGGGAGATTTGGCAGAACATCCATGGCTTGGTAGAATACCAGAAGATGATACCATTCCTCGAATTTGCGTAACAACGAATATTTCTTATGCTATTAATGCGATCGGTCTACCCCTTGTTTCTAAAACCGGAATTAGAGGTTATCTTTATAAGGCGCTAAATCCCCGTGCCGTTTCTCGAGACCTACCCCGAATTTTAGTTCCAGACGCAAATGAAACAAACGAGCATTGGATTTTATCAAAAACTAAAATGCAAAGAATTGGAACTATTCGTATATTTGACACGCCAGAAAAAACATATTGGGAATGGATAAAAAAAGATGAAGAGTAATATGACAGAATATGATAAGAATTTTATTCAAGAGCAAGCAGAAAAATTTGTCGATTCAATACACGATAATCTATTCATTTTGAGTGATGAACACTACCAAGAAATTATAGAGTATTTTTTTGAGAAACTAAAGCGTCACAAATAATATTTTAAAGAGAAATTATCGCCGTATAAATATCACTATGGAAGAAATAGTAAATTTAATCGATACCGCATATGAATACGGTTTGGTTTCGGAGGTCGTGAATACTGCACTAGAGGCAATGAAGGAAAATCCTGATCTTGAACCAATACAAGCACTTAAAATAGCCTTAGAAGAATGGGACTGTAATGAAGAATAAAATTAAAAGCTTAATTGCCGCGTTACTGGTGGGCGGGTGCGTAACAACACCGAATAAAATCGAAGATCCCTATGCAAGAGTTCCTTGGGATGTTCCTGCGGAGGTAGAAAATGCTAAATAAAATTGGAACCAAAGGAAACCCTCTAAGAATACTAGTTGCGGATAACTGGGGCACGGATGCACACGGGACACTCAAAAGAAAATTCCCCAATGTAAGTTTTTCCACCTATGTTGAAACGTCATCCGTACACCCTCACGGACACATGGTAGCTGAATGCATTTGCCACATGCTACCTCGAGATAAGTATGTTGATATTGTTTTTTTGCCATACTTGGATTTGCAAAATATTCCAGAATATAATTGGAAAAATGTCATCGAAAGCGAGAGAAAAGCAGGAAGACCATTTCACATTGCTAATTGCTCGTTTGGTGCACATCACGGTAATGATGATGTTTGGAAATCGGTATTAGGTGCAAAGTGGAATACACCTGAAAAATTGGCAGAAGCGAAAGAAAAAATCGGTGATACAATTGTTCTCTTTGCTTCAGGCAATCAAGACTCTTCTACGCCAAATAAAGATCACATGGAGAATGATGTAAATTATCCTCAAAAGGCGCTTTCACAGTTAGAAAATCTTTTCGTGATTGGTGCTTGCGATTATAAATCAATACCTTCACTCTTTTCATCCGATGGTGAACAGGTTTTTGCAATGTATTTGGGAGAAGGCGTCGCACTCTTTGATCCAACGGTAAATAGAATTGTCAAGGTAAATGGAACGTCCTTCGCATCTCCTTTTGCCGCCGGAAATGTGGCTGAATATATGCTCCAAGGTGAAAAAATTACTCACGATTGGTATTTAAATTTAGTCCTTACAAAGGGCTGGATCGCGCCCGGGTGGAATAGAGGAGACCAACATCGTAAAGCAGGATATGGATCCATGATTTCGGAAATGTATAACAAAGAATACTTTAAAAAGTTTTATAGATCAAGAAGTGGTCGCCTTGATACGTTGCAAAATCTTGAAGACAAATATCATGATTTTGATGAAATAAGCTGAAAATATTTGTTTACACTAGGGTATTATTATGATATAATACTAGTATGAAAAAAGACATACTTCAATTTATTGAAACGTTAGAAGATTTTAAAAATACATCGGCCGAAAAGTCCAAGAAAACTAAAAAAACAAAATCATTGCCTCTAGAAGAAAAAATTATAGTAGAGCGCAACGATGCGGCAGTAAAGCTTTTCAATTTCGTAATTAAGTCCTTAAACGAAATTGTAAATAAAAACGAATGTGTGACCGATTATGCAAATCGGCAGGTGAAAAAATAAAAGAAAAATAAAATGAAATACTTAGTGACATTTGAAGAAGGTGAGGGGCTCTTGAAAGGCCCAGTATCAAATATATATGGTGTGAGCAACGGAGTTGAATCCGGACTGGTAGAAAGAACGCAAGCAAATCCAATTAAACCCTTTATGAGGTTTTACGGTAATGGTAGAAATATCGATCGAGACGGAACAATCATTCATGGTTTTACAACCCCCGATTTCGTAAGTAAAGAATATTCAACCATGAAAGATATGATGGACAACGAGGGAAGATACTTGTTCATTGAACACCGCGCGATTTTGAAAAAACCATTTAAGTATAAAAAATGAAAATTAAAACAGTTGTTTATCATGGAACACGGCAAAAATTCCCCGGAAAATTTGACGAAAGAAAAATAGGTAGCGGAAACGATGTTGGCTACTCTGGGAGAGGATTTTATTTTTTCCCGAATATTGAAGATGCAAAATTTGCAGCACCGCGAGGTTTTGTGAAACCATTTGAAATTAATCTTTCAAACGCATATCACTTAACGTCAAGAGATGATCCATTTTCAGAAGATACGGATCTATCCGAAGAAGATATGAGAGATACAACCACTCTTGAATTGCTGTGGCAAGGCTATGATGGATCAATACGATATCTAAATGGGAAAGTTGAAGAAATTTGTGTATTTTCATATCTTAAAGAAGGTTATGATGGCAATAGGAAAATTAAAGAAACCGGGCAAGATTGGATTAAAATATGATTAAAAAGTGTTTTATTGATACTGAAACGACCGGTCTTTGGTCAGAAAAGCAAGATGAGGTGCATCAAATTTCGTGCATCATCACAGACGATCATGCAAAGCCTTTGGATTATATCAATCTAAAATTTAGGCCGTCTGAAACCGCCTTGGAGAATATGCACCCCGAGGCTCTGCAAAAATGCAGATTGACTAAAGAAAGCATTCGATCTCGGAGTTTGGACTTCAGCCAAGCGTTTGCAAAGTTTGAAGAATTTCTAAACAAACATGTCAATCGCTTTGATAAAACCGACAAAATGCAGTTCATTGCCTATAATGCGCCGTTTGACTTAAAATTCATACAAAAATACTTCCTGCAAAATAACAACGATTATTATGGTTCTTATTTTTGGAGGCCTGAAATTTGTGTATATCGTGAGCTGGCTTGGATGTTGCAAAATGAAAGAGATCAATTTCCATCTATGCACCTATCTGATATGTGCAAATATGCTGGAATTGAGTTTAGCGAAGAACATGCACATGATGCAATGTATGACACAAAGAAAACACTTGAACTGTTTCGACAAATATATCTATGAAAAATCCAAAATATAATAAAGAAATTAAACCTAATGTTATTGTTGATGTTTATGATGTTTTGCAGGCGTGGAAAGTGACAAATCCCGCTTTACAACATTTAATCAAAAAGGCGTTGCAAGCAGGCAACCGAGGACACAAAACTCTTGAGCAAGATATGGAGGACATCATTGCATCTGCAATAAGAGCAAAGGAAATAGAACTCAATGAGAAAAAACCAGATTCGGAAGTCGTGGCGGTAGAGAACCCTCAGTTCAATGCAGATTGGGGCATATATGACAAAATACAAAAGGGTTACCCCAACGCAAACGAACTCGGCATGTACCGAGGATAATGAATAATTCTTGTTTACAATAAGAATACAATGTGATATAATATATCAACAACCAAAGTTAAGGAAATCTATGACAGTCTCACTTTTAGAAAAACTAAAGAAAAACTCAAAACTCTCCGGTACAGATGTTCTATCTGAATCGGAGTTTTTTACCACATCAAAACCAATCTCAACGACCGTGCCCATGATTAACGTGGCACTTTCTGGTGAAATTGACGGGGGATTAACGTGCGGCCACACAATGCTGGCCGGGCCCAGCAAGCACTTCAAAACAAGTTTCGCTCTTTTAATGGCCGCGGCGTATTTGGAAAAATATGATGACGGCGTATTAATGTTCTATGATACAGAATTTGGTTCACCCCAAGATTATTTCAAAAGCTTTGGTATTGATCCGCAAAGAGTTTTGCATACACCTGTAATGAATATCGAACAGCTTAAATTTGATTTGGTGAATCAGCTTGATCAAATGGATAAGAAAGATCGCGTTATAATTGTCATTGACAGTATTGGCAACATTGCATCGAAAAAAGAAATTGATGATGCACTAAGTGAAAGCTCAAAGGCTGATATGACGAGAGCAAAGGCACTAAAAAGTCTTTTCCGTATGATTACTCCATATTTGAAGACAAAGGATATTCCTCTCATTACGATTAACCACATTTACATGGAACAGGGAATGTTTCCCAAAGCAATTGTTTCGGGTGGAACGGGAGGAATCTATTCTGCGGATAATATTTGGATTGTTGGTAGACAACAGGATAAGATTGGAACAGAAATTCAGGGTTATCACTTTGTGATTAACATCGAAAAATCTCGATTTCTCCGCGAAAAATCTAAAATTCCAATTAGTGTCACTTGGGAAAAGGGTATTTCAAAATGGTCGGGTTTGCTTGAAGTTGCGCTCGAATCCGGATTTGTGAAAAAACCTAAGAATGGTTGGTATGCACTCTGGGATGTAGAAAACGATCAGCAAATTGGAAAATCACTCAGAGCTGCAGAAACACAAACAAGTGAATTTTGGACTCCCTTGCTAAAGAATAAAGAGTTTGAAAGCTGGATTCGAAATCGATACAAAATCTCTACACAACAAATGATTGAAGGAAATACTAACAATGACTAAATATACAATAACAGATAAAAAATCTCCCGACGGCTCAAACATTCTTAGATTTGATGAAGGTGAATTTGAAGGCCTTGAGTTTTACTACGGGAATGTAAGTTTTCACGAAGAAGAAGAAGAAAATGAAGAATATTGCAAAATGTCTTTCGACTATGAAGTAATAGTGCCAGATGATCGCGAGATAGACAAGGAAAGTGTCGAACTCAAAACCACAATCGGCAACATTCTAGTTAGCGTTATCAAAGAATATGTTGCATTGCAGGAATCTTCTTCTATAAATGAATGATCTTGCAAAATTAATATTAAAACAGATTTTAGATAATGATAGGTACTGCAGAAGTGTATTGCCTTATCTAAAATCTGATTATTTTGAAGGTGAATACAAAATAGTTTATAAATTGCTCGTAAACTATTTTGTTGAATACCATAGCAGACCGAGTAAACCTGCTCTTGAATATGAGTTTGGAAATTCAAATTACAACACGGAATCGAATCGTGGCTGCTTTGAACTCATAGATCAAATTTACTCAATCTCAGAAGAAGAAAGAAAAATTGATTATGATTGGCTGCTTAAAACTACAGAAGCGTGGTGTAAAGACAAAGCCCTTCATAACGCAATTTTAAAGTCAATCTATATTATCGACGGTAAAAACGATAAATTGGATAGAGGTGCAATACCGGAAATTTTAAATGATGCTCTTTCAGTTTCTTTTGATCAAAACATTGGACACGATTATTTAGAAAACGCCAAAGATAGATGGGAATACTACCATAGAGAAGAAAACAAAATTGCATTTGATTTGGAAATGCTAAATAAAATCACAAAAGGGGGCGTAAGTCTTGGTACTCTCAACGTTCTTATCGCCAGTACAGGAGTGGGTAAAAGTTTGGTAATGTGTCACATGGCAGCAGCAAATATATCAATGGGATTAAATGTTCTGTATATTACATTGGAGATGGCAGAAGAAAGAATCGCCGAACGTATTGATGCAAATCTCTTTGATGTTGATATTCAAAATATTGATGGATTAAGTGAAAATAATTTTAGTTCTCACATCCAAAAGCTCAAAGAAAAAATTAATGGAAAGTTAATCATTAAGCAGTACCCTACGGCCTCAGCCCACTCGGGTCACTTTAGAGCATTAATTGAAGAATTAAAGTTGAAAAAAGAGTTTGTACCTGACGTGATTTATATTGATTATTTAAACATTGCGGCCTCATCGAGAATGAAAAATGCAGGAGATACTTACACATACGTTAAATCAATCGCCGAAGAATTAAGAGGTCTTGCAATTGAAAAGAAAGTGCCGATTTGGAGTGCAACACAAACAAATCGAAGCGGGTATCAAAATTCAGATGTTGACCTATCATCCACGTCAGAATGTATATTTGTTGATGAAATAATCAAACTTAAAGACGGTTCTAGCAAGAAAATTAAAGATATAAATGTTGGAGACCAGATCACAGCAAATGGTGGTTATAAAACTGTAGTGCAAGTGCACCACAAAAAAATAAAACCATGTTATAAAATTAAAACTAAAAGGGGGTTGGAAATTATAGTATCTGCAGATCATATATTCCCGACAGAAACCGGTAGAATGTCTATTAAGTCTGGGCTAAAAATAGGAACAAAAATATCTTCAGTTTAATCTGTTATTGATATAAATAAATAAAGTAAAGTCAACAACAGATTAATTACTATGAAGAAAAAAACATTATTAGAATACTCCGATGTTTTACGGGTATTGAATTTATCTAAAACAGAATCGGAAAGGGATAAATTGGCCAAATTCATAATTGAAGAATTTGCTTCAATTGGAACATCACCCAGACAAAAAAGAATGGATGCACTATATGATATAATTCAAACACATGGGATTGAACTATGTGAGAATTTAATGTTAGAGTATTTAGAAACAAATTCATCAAAAAGAAGGGTGGAGATAAGACACGGAGAAAAAGCAAAACAACAATATATCGCAAGATTGAAAAACAGACCTAGGCCAAAAAATATTAAGAATCAGTGGACCATACAATATTGGTTAGATTTGGGCTATGATATAGAAACAGCTAAAAAGAAGGTATCCGAAGAACAAACAAAAAATGTATATA
>Ga0114946_10000874_pt1 | contig 20622 bp, 17 predicted proteins | sample WalLakDeSediment_FD_88676 | JGI IMG/M metagenome (GOLD analysis project Ga0114946, IMG submission 88676) | Lake sediment microbial communities from Walker lake, Nevada to study Microbial Dark Matter (Phase II) - Walker Lake 11/02/13 Deep Sediment | ecosystem: Environmental > Aquatic >...
CAGATTTTCGCTGACACATCCGGAAAGGGACAGGACACTTCCAAGGGGCTTCGCCCCTATGGCGCCCGGCTTCGCCGGGCTGTACCCCCACCGCGCGGGGAGGCTTCCTCCCCGCACCCCTCCATGTCCCGTGCCGAGAGATGGATCTGTGCAGGAACGTACAGGACGGGACACTAGTGTCCCGTCCCGGAGCCGCCGCAACACAGACCGCCGAGGGCCGGGACACGGTTGGCTCTTGCGGAGGGCGCCGCCCCGGGCGGTTGGGGTGAGACCTGCCGAAGGCGCGGCCGCGTGGGGCGGAGCCCTTCTGGCAGCGTCCGGCGGTCCAGGTGAGCGTCACCGGGGCGGCCGCGTCGAGGAGACAGCGGCAGGAAGGCGGCCGCCGGCGGCACGGACGCCCATCGCGTACCTGGCCGTGGGGCACGTGACCGTAGACAGGCTCGCTCGCGGCACGCGCGGCGCGGGTGGTTCCGTGGCCTACGCCGCGGCCACCGCCGCCACGCTGGGGCTGCGCTGCGGACTGGTGACGCGCGCCGCGGCGACCGCGCCGGCGGCGGTGGCGGCTGGTTGCGCCGCGCACGTGGTGACCGGATGGCAGACCACTACGTTCGGCATCCGCTACGGAGCCGAGGGCGAGCGCCAGCTGCGGGTTCTTGCCCGCGCGCCGGACATGCGGCCGGACGACATCCCGGGCCCGTGGCGGCGGGTTGGCGTGCTGCACGTGGCGCCGGTGCTGGCCGAGGTGGGGGCGGAGGCGGTGCAGGACGTGGTGGCCGACTTCGTTGGGGTGACTGCCCAGGGCTGGCTGCGCCGGACGGACCACCGGGGCCGTGTGCGAGCGACCGCGGGGCCCGTGCCCGAGGGGCTGCTCTCTCGCGCCGACGCGGTGGTCGTCAGCGACGAGGACCTGGCGGCCTGGAGCGACTGGCGGCAGGTGCTGCCCGGTCGGGTGAGACTGCTCGTGGTGACGCTGGGCGAGCGGGGCGCCGTGGCGTATGCCGGCGGCCGAGCGTTGTGGCAACCGGGGTTCGCGGCGCGCCTGACCGACGCGACGGGAGCGGGGGACAGCGCCGCAGCCGCGCTGTTCGTGGCGCTCTGGCAGGGTCTGGACCTGGAGGCGGCGCTGCGTTTCGCGATGGCGGCTGGGGCGTTCGCGGTAGAGACGCGGGGGCCGCGGGGCGTTCCGGGACGGCAGGCCGTGCTCGAGCGGGCCCGGTGGGGCGCCCGTGTCCCGCCGCCTGATTGAGCGGCGCTCGGGCCCCGACGCTTGGAGGGGCGGGGAAGCCTGGCAGTGACGGCACCGCCGCGAAGCCGATTCGGGAGACGGCCCCCCCCGCCGGCGGATGGGGCCGCGGTCAAGCCGACGGGACGGTGGGCGCTCCCTCGCGGAACACGTGGATGCCGTCCACGATGGGCCAGCGGCGGCGGCAGCCCAGGCACGCCAGCGCGTCGGGCAGGCGGGCCAGTCGCTCGGCGCCGCAGGCCGGGCAGCGCCAGAGGGTGTCGGCCACGGCGGCGTGGCCGGGACGGACCGCGCGCAGGAAGCGGCTGGGCGCGAGGGCCAGGCGCCCGAGCAGGCGGTCGGCCCCGGCGTCCAACCGCGCCAGGAGCGGCGCGGGCAGCGCTTGCTTGAGGACGGGATGGCGCCAATGGGACACGGCGCGCCGCTTCTGCACGCGCAGACCGGCGGCGCGCACGGCGCGCTCCACGTCCGCCGGATGGAAGTTCCAGTGCAGCGGAGCGAACTCGTGCGGCCGCGGGTCGAAGGGGTCGGGCCCGCCCCGCCGCAGGACATGACGGGCCACGGACTTGGCGTGGCGCTTGTTGGCGAACTCCAGCACCAGGCTACCGCCCGGGCGCAGGGAGCGGCCTACCTCGCGCAGCGCGTCATCGATGGCGGCGATGTGATGCAGGACGCGCACTTGCACGGCGGTGTCCAGACTGCCGTCGGCAAAGGGCAGCCGGTACAGATCGGCACAGACGTAGGTGTAGCGGTTGCCCAGGCGCGCGCGGGCGTCGGCCAGCATGGAGAAGGCGTAGTCCAGCAGGACCACATGACGATAGCCGGCGTACTCGCTCACCAGGCGGCCGAAGCCGGCACCGATGTCCACCAAGCGGGTTCCGGAGCCGGGCAACAAGGCGCGGACGGCCAGGCGCTCGGCGGCGTCCTCGTACGTGCGGTCGGCCTCTTCCCAGAAGACGCGGCGGTACGGGCTGCCCTCGTAGTCGCAGACTTCGTGGCTGGAGGCGCCGGGCTCGCGGTGGCGAGCGCTCACGACGGCGCGCGCCCCGGGCCGGGCGCGCCGTGCCCGGCGCGCGCCGCGGGCGGTGTTTCACGTGCAACATTCGCTCGCGTGGTCACCGCAGCGCGGTGCCGCTCCTGACCACCGAGGCGCCGGCCCGAGGCGTCGCCACAGGCACGAGGCCGTGCGTTTCCGGGCGCCGGCGCCACGACGTGAGGGCACCGCATCCGAGCGGTCACGAGGCGCCTCCCGTCAGCTTGTCAAAGAGCGCGGCCAGGTCTTCCTCGGAGTAGAAGTGCACGACCACCCGGCCCCCGTCACCACTGCGGCGGATCTGGACGCGGGTGCCCAGCGCCTCTTCCAGCACGCGCTCGGCGAAGCGCGTGTCCGCGTCAGCGGCCGGCGGCGCGCCCGCGGGCGCCCCCGGCGCGCTCGCCGGCGGCGCGGGTGATGGGGCCGCCCGCGGCGCGGCGGCGAGGGCGCGCACTTCGGACTCCAGCCGCCGCACGGGCCAGCCGCCTTCGAGCGCCTGTCGCGCCAGCCGGCGCCGTGCCGCTCCGTCCGCCAGCGCGAGCAGGGCCCTTCCGTGGCCCTCCGACAGGCTGCCGTCGGCCACCAGAGACCGCAGCTCGGCATCCAGCCCCAGCAGCCGCACGGTGTTGGCCACGGCGACCCGCGACTTGCCAATCAGGTCGGCCACTTCGGCTTGGGACAGACCGAAGCCGTCCATGAGCTGGCGGTAGGCCTCCGCCGCCTCGATGGCGTTGAGATCGGTCCGCTGCACGTTCTCGATCAGCGCCAGCGCCAGCATCTCGCGCTCGGTGGCGGTCCGCACGACGACCGGCACCGCGCGCAGACCCGCCATCCGTGCCGCGCGCCAGCGCCGCTCACCGGCGATGATCGTCCAAGACCCGGCGGACGGACCTTCCGTGACGACCAGCGGCTGGATCAGGCCGTGCGCCCGGATGGAGGCCGCGAGCTCGGCCAGGCGGTCGTCGTCCATGGACTGGCGCGGCTGACGGGGGTTGGGCGCTATGCAGTCGATGTCGACTTCGCGCGCGCCTTCCGTGCCGCCGCGCCCCGCCGCGGCAGGGTCCGTGCTGCTGATGAGCGCGTCCAACCCGCGCCCAAGACCACGGCGGGTCACGCGCGGCCCTCCCCGTTGGCGCAGCGTCGCACCAGCTCCGCCGCCAGCGCCCGATAGGCCTCCGCGCCGGAGCTGTGCGGGGCGTACTGCAAGATGGTCTCGCCGTAGCTGGGGGCCTCGCTCAGGCGCACCGAGCGCGGGACGACGCTTTCGAAGCGCAGCGCGGGAAAGTGCGTGCCCACTTCGCGCACGACCTGGTCCGCGAGATTGGTCCGTCCGTCGTACATGGTCATGACCAGTCCGGTGAGCGCCAGGCGCGGGTTGATGCGCTCCCGCACCAGCTCCAGGGTCCGCATCAACAGGCCCAGGCCCTCCAGCGCCAGGTACTCGCACTGCACGGGCACCAGCACCCCGTCCGCCGCAGCCAGCGCGTTGATGGACAGCAGCCCCAGGCTGGGCGGGCAGTCCAGGAGCACGAACGCGTATGCGTCGCGGACCGGCGCCAGCGCCCGCTGCAGGCGGCGCTCGCGGCCCGGGACCGAGACCAACTCCACCTCGGCACCGGCCAGCCCGGGCGAGGCCGGCACCAGGTCCAGGCCGGGAACACGGGTCGGCACGATGACCGTGGTCACGGGCGCCGGTTCCGCCGGGACGATGGCGTCGTACAGGGTCAACGCGCGGTCGTTGGCGTGGCCGAAGGAGCGCGTGGCGTTGGACTGCGGGTCGCAGTCCACCACCAAGGTGCGCCTTCCGGCGGCGGCCAGGCCGGCGCCCAGGTTGACTGCGGTGGTGGTCTTGCCGACCCCGCCCTTCTGGTTCACGATCGCCAGCACACGGGTCATCGCCGCCAACGACTCCTCCCAGACAGCGTCCGCACCGTGCCGGGCGTGGCCAAGGGCGGCCTCAGAGCATAGCCGCCGCCCGGAATGCGGGCAAGCAGCGCAGACGAGGACTGCCCCACGGGCTTCGGCCCCAGGGCGCACTGCCGCGCCCAGACGGCACCCCACCGCGTGGCGGTGGCGCCCTCCACCGCACCCCGCCGCTCCCCGTCGGCGGTGCCGCACGCGTGACGCGTGCCTTCACCCATCTTCGTGGCGTGAGAGTAGGACAGATGTTCTGCACTCGCTGTTGCACGGCCGGCGGTCCATCCGTTATACTCGCGCGTTGGCCGACCGTGTTGCGTGCGGCGCTGTCTGTGGCTGCACCGAGGCGCCGCCCTAAATGCGGAGCGGCCCCGGCGCGGCACGCGCGCGTGCACGGCCCCGCCCGTCCGGTGACGCGACGTGCCGGGCGGTTGCCCGATGCAGGAGGCTAGTCATGAACGTCACCTGCCAGCAGGAGCAGCTGGCCCGCGGTCTGTCCCTGGTGGGCCGTGCCGTGGCCACCAGGTCCACGCTGCCCGTGCTCGCCAACATCCTCATGGCCACCGACGACTCCCGGCTGCGGCTGTCGGCCACCAACCTGGAGGTCGGCATCACCTATTGGATGCCCGTGCAGGTGGACAGCCCGGGCGCCATCACCGTCCCGGCCCGCCTGCTCAGCGATTTCGTGAACTCGCTGCCCGCGTCGCAGGTCGTGATGACGCTCGACGAGCGCACCCAGACGTTGCGGCTGTGCGCCGATCGCTACGACGCGGAGGTGAAGGGCATCGACGCCGCCGACTTCCCCGTCCTGCCCACCGTGGAGCAGGGCCTGCGCTTCTCGTTGGCCACCAGCGGGTTGCGGGAGATGATCTCGCGCGTCACGGTGGCCGCCGCCAGCGACGAGTCGCGCCCCATCCTGACGGGCATCCTCACGCAGCTGGATCCCGACGCGGGGTTGATGACCCTGGCCGCCGCCGACGGGTTCCGGCTGTCGGTGTTCCGGGACGAGTTTCACGCGCCGCTGCCCGGCCCCATCTCCATCATCGTCCCGGCGCGCGCTCTCGTGGAGCTGGCGCGCGTCATGAGCGACGAGGACACGGAGGTGGACGTGGCCATCACCGACACCCTGAGCCAGATCCTGTTCCGCACGCGCAACGTGGACCTGGTGTCCCAGCTCATCAGCGGCAGCTTCCCGGACTACGAGAAGATCATGCCCAGCCACCACACCATCCGCGTGGTGACCAACACCAAGGCGCTGCACGGAGCGGTTCGCATGGCCAGCTTCTTCGCGCGTGACGCGGCCAACGTGGTCCGCCTGGAGCTGCGCCCCGGCACCGAGGAGAGCCCCGGGACCGTGCAGGTGTCCGCCCAGGCGGCCGAGGTGGGCGCCAACCACGGCGAGGTCGAGGCCGCCATCGACGGCGGCCCGCTCGAGATCGCCTTCAACGCCAAGTACCTGCTCGACATCCTCACCGTGATCGGCACGGACCAGATCACGGTCGATCTGTCCACCGCATCCAGCCCGGGCGTGTTCCGCGCCGTGGGCGACCAGGCGTTCACGCACGTGATCATGCCCATGCACATTGGGCGCTAGCGTCCCGTTGCGAGAGTGAGCGTTACACGGGCGGCCATGCCGAGGGGGCACGGAGCGGTGTCGGGAGGGGTGCCTCCCCGGCGCAGGTGGGGTGACGGCCCGCCGCGGGCGGGCCTCCCAGGGGCGGAGCCGCCGTGTTGGCGGTGTCCTGTGCCATCCCAACCGCCATGGTCTCTCGAGGACAGGACACCGGGGCCCCGTCGCCGGCCGGCCGGACGCCCCCGGCCAGGCGCGCGTCCGGCGGGTAGCGCTTCGTGCACCTTCGCCGGCTGCTGCTGACGCGGTTCCGCTGCTTCGCCCGCCTGGATCTGGCGCTGCCCGCGGGCCCCACGGTGATCGTGGGCAGCAACGCCCAGGGCAAGTCCAGCTTGCTCGAGGCGGCCTACGTGCTGGCTACCATGCGGGCCGCCCACGCCACGAGCGAGCGCGAGCTGATCCACTGGCAACCGGGCCCCGAGGGCATGCGCTACGCGCGGGTGGCCTGTCACCTGGAGCGGGCGGGCGAGGTCACGCGGCTGGAGCTCATCGCCATGCTCCAGGATGGTGGCGGCGACGCGGAACGGCTGGTGAAGCGCGTTCGCGTGAACGACGTGCCGCGGCGCGCCCTGGACGCGATGGGGCTGCTCAACGTGGTGCTCTTCACGCCGCGCGACCTCGACCTGATCGACGGCGCGCCGGCCCAGCGGCGGCGCTACCTCGACGTCCTGCACTGCCAGATCGACCCGGTGTACTGCCGGTCGCTGGCTCGCTACAGTCGCGGCCTCGCGCAGCGCAACCAGCTGCTCAGACACCTGCGCGCGCGCGGCGGCGACCGCCGGCAGCTGGACTACTGGGAGGAGCAGCTGGCCGGGGACGGCGCGGCCGTGCTGGCGCGGCGCCTGGCCACGGTGGATCAGCTCTCGCGGCTGGCGACCGGCATCCACGCCGCGCTGGCCGGTGACCACGCCGAGCGGGCGCCCCTCGCGGTCACCTACGAGAGCAGCGTGTGCGGCACGGGCGCGCCCGGGCCCGCGCCCGCGGCCGTGGAAGAGGCGCTGGCGGAGCGGCTGCTCGCGTCGCTGCGCGACCGGCGCGGCGAGGACATGGCGCGCGGCGCAACGTCCGTCGGCCCACACCGGGACGACCTGCGGTTCGTCGTGGGCGGCGTGGACATGAGGGTCTTCGGCTCGCGCGGCCAGCAGCGCACCGTAGCCCTGGCGTGGAAGCTGGCCGAGGCGCGGCTCATGCGACAGCGGACCGGCGAGTGGCCCGTCCTGCTTCTGGACGACGTGCTGTCCGAGCTGGACCCGAAGCGGCGCGGATTCCTGCTTGACGCCGTCGAGCCCGAGCAGCAGACCCTGCTGACCACCACCGAGCAGGCGCAGGTGGGCGAGCGCTTCCTGTCCCAGGCGCTGCTGCTCACCGTGGAGAACGCCGCCATCACGGCCGCCAGTCGCGGCGGGCGGCCGGAGCCCCTGCCGGTGACCTGACGCGGCGTGGATTGCCGGCGGACGTGGCGCGGCGCTACAATCGCGCCATGCTCGCCGGGCAGGGTGTCCGCGCGGCGCTGGTCCACGACTGGCTGAACCAGGACGGCGGCGCCGAGGCAGTGCTGGAGGTGCTGCACGGCCTCCTTCCCGCCGCGCCCGTGTACACCACCATCGCCGACAGCGCCCGGGTGCCCGCCATTGCGCGCTGGGACGTGCGCGTGAGTTGGATGGATCGCTTGCCCGGCATCCACGGCCGCCACCAGCCGTACCTTGCCCTCTACCCGTTGGCCTGGCAGTCGACGCGGGTGGCCGGCTGCGACCTGGTGGTGTCCAACAAGAGCGGCTTCTGTCATGGAGTGCGGGTGGGCAAGGCGTGTCACGTCTGCTACTGCCTCACGCCCACGCGCTTCGTGTGGGATGCGCAGGCGTATCTGCGCCACGAGATCGTGCCTCCCGGCGGGCGCCTGGCGCTGTGCGCGTTGCTGCCGTGGCTGCGCCGCTGGGACCGGCGCGCCGCGGAGCGGGTCGACAGCTTCGTGTCCATCTCGGGTGCCGTGCGCGAGCGCGTGCTGCGGGTCTATGGTCGCGAGAGCACGGTCATCCATCCACCGGTCGACATGCCGCCGGCTCCGGCGCCGGCGCCGGCCGGCGACTACCACGTGGTCCTGGCGCGGTTGGTGCCGTACAAGCAGATCGACCTCGCGGAGGAGGCGTTCGGCGCGTTGCGCCGGCGGCTGGTGGTGATTGGCGACGGCCGCGACCGCGAGCGTCTGGAGCGCGTGGCCGGGCCCAACGTGACGTTCGTGGGCCGCGTGGAGCGGCCCGAGGTGCTGCGGCTGCTTGCCGGCTGCCGGGCGCTGGTGTGGCCGGGCATCGAGGACTTCGGATTGGCGCCGGTCGAGGCCATGGCCGCCGGCCGGCCCGTGATCGCCCGCAGGGCCGGCGGCGTGCTGGACACCGTCGTGGAGGGCCGTACGGGCGTGTTCTTCTCCGAGCCGACGCCGGAGTCGCTGGCGGATGCCGTCCGGCGCGCCGACGCGGTGGCGTGGGAGCCGCGGCTCATCCGTTCCCATGCCGAGCGGTTCTCCCGGGCGCGATTCGAGGCCGCGTTCGACGCGTTCCTTCAGTCCGCGCTGCGCGAGCGCGCGGTCGCCGGCGCGGCGCGACCGGCGGCCGCGGGCGGGACGTAGGGCGAGGGGGCGGCAGATGGAAGCCCGCGAGGCGCTGGTGGTGCTCTTCAGACGCTGGTGGCTGCTCTTGGGGCTGCCGGTGGCCGTGGCCATCCTGTCGCTGGCCATGGCGCAACCCGCGCCCCACGTGTACGAGGCCCGCCTGCGCTTCGTGATCGACATCCCCCGCTCGGCGCTGGTGCCGGGCAGCGACGAGGGCACCGCGGCCAAGATCGGCGAGGCGCTGATCGACGACATCGCCCGCATCATCCCCAGCAGCGCCTTCGCCGCCGCGGTGGCCGAGCGCCTGCCGCCCGAGCATGACGTGCGACCCAACGAGCTGGCCAGCGAGCTGTCGGCCACCGACCGCCACCGGGTGGCGGACGTGTGGGTCCGGCGCGCCCTGCCGCAGGGCGCCTCCGAGGCGGAGCGCGCCCTGCTGCGGTTGCACCTCGTCGCCATCGGCGAGGCGGCGGTGGCCGAGCTGGAGGAGAACGGCGGCTGGTGGTTCGCCCGTCTGGGCCAGCGTGACGTCGCGCTCACCGTGATCGACGGCCCGACCGTGATGCTGCTGCCGCCCTCCCTGCGGCAGCGTCTGGACCTTTCCTTGCGTCTGGCGCTGGCGCTGGTGGTGGCCGTGGGCCTGGTGTTTGTCTGGCACGCCCTGGACCCCGTCGTGCACGCGGAGGCGGAGGCCGCGGACGCCGCCGGGGCGCCCGTTCTGGGCAGCATTCCGGCGCGCCGGCGTGTTGGCTGGCCGCGTCGTTGAGCTCCTGCGCGGCGAGGCCCGCGCCGTGAGGCACCGCTTCACGGACGGCCCGCGGCCGCGGGCGCGTTGTCGGCCCCGCCGAGGGCGTGTTAGAATGCGCCGTCGTCCGGCCGGAAGGAACGGCCCGGTGCCCAACTCATGGACCTGACCCTCTTCGCGTCAATGCTGCTGCGCCGTGGCTGGATCGTGGCGCTGTTCCTGCTCCTGGGCGGCGCGGCCGGCCTGGCGCTGGCGCAAGCGCGCACGCCGCTGTACGGCGCCACCACGCGGGTCAAGGTGCAGCCGGCGCGACCGGCCGACCTCGGCCAGACGCAGGCCATCCGCGAGATCATGCGCAGCTACATGCGCGACATCCGCACGGTCGACATGGCCGCGGCCGTGCGCCAGCGGCTGTGCGGCGACGCCGACCCGCTGGCCCAGCGGCTGTGCCGCGAGCTGGACGCGGGCGCTCTGCGCGCCATGATCGAGGTGGGTGCCGACGAGAACGTGTTCGAGGTGCGCATCAAGGCCCGGGCCCCGGACCCGGCGGCCGCGGTCAAGGTGAGCGAGCAGACGGCGCACGCGTTTCTGGACCAGCGCGAGAAGGCCAACCGACAGCTGGACCTGCGGGACAGGATCCTGGTGGAGATCCGCGAGGCACCGCAGCCCCGGCAAGACGTTCCGCGACGCAAGCTGTACGTGGCGGCGGCGGCCCTGCTGGGAGCGGCGGCCGGCGGCGCGCTGGTGCTGCTGCTCCAGTTTCTGGAGCGGTCCGTGGTCCTCGAGGCGGCGGACGCCCGGCGGCTGATGGGCGCGCCGGTTCTGGCGCGCGTCCCACCTGCACGGCGCCGGACCTCGCGGCCCGGGCGCGTGGCGGTGGCGGCGTTGACGCGGCAGACGGGCCGCGCGGCGCGCCTGCTCGCGCCGGTGGCGCTGCTGGCGGCGCTGGGCGCTTTCCTGGGCCTGGGCCTGAGCCGCGCCCAGACTGTCTCGCACGTGGCCCGGGCGCGCATCGCGGTGGAGCCGGCACGCGGCAGCGATTGGGGCCAGTCGCTGGCCATCCGCGAGATCACGCGCGGCTTCAGCGAGGACATCCACACCGCGGGCATGGCGGCCGAGGTCAACGAGCGCCTGCAACTGGACCTGCCATCGGCGGTGCTGCTGGAGAAGGTCCGCGTGGCGCCCGAGGTGGAGGTCTACGAGATCACGGTCGAGGCGTTCGACACCGATCCGGAGGTGGCGGCGGAGATCGCCGAGACGTGGGCCTCGCTGTTCGTGGAGAGACGCCGCATCGCCAACCTGGAGCTCGACCAGAGCGACCGCATCCTGACCCGCCTGCGCGATCGGACGGAGGTGGAGTTGTGGTCGCCCAAGGTAGGCGTCAACGTCCTGGCCGGCCTGCTGGTCGGCGCCATGGTCGGCGCGGGCGCCGTCCACGCCCTGCATGTGGTCCGGTCGCGGGTGATCCGGGACCCGGACGACGCCGGGCACGCCACCCGCGCGCCCGTCCTGGCAGCGGTGCCGCCCCGCGGCGGCGGCCGCGCCGCTCGGAGGTCCAGCCCATGAGCTCGTTGGTCACTCTCACCGAGCCGCGGTCGGCAACGGCCGAGGCGTACCGCGCCCTACGCACCAATCTGGCGTTTGCCCGTCCGGGCGAGCCGCTGCGCAGCTTGCTGGTGGCGGCACCGTCGGTTCACGAGGACGCATCGTCGGCCCTTGCCAATCTGGCCGTGGTCACCGCGCAGGCCGGCAGCCGGGTGCTGGTGGTGGACGCCGACCTGCGCCGCCCGTCGCAGCACGTGTTGTTTGGCGTGGACCATGCGCGCGGCGTCACCACGGCCCTTGTGGGCGAGGTGGACGTGGAGGACTGCCTGCAGGTCACGGCGGTGGAAGGGCTCCGTGTTCTGACCAGCGGCCCGCTGCCGCCCAATCCGGCCGAGCTGCTGGGCGGGCGCGGCATGACCGCCTTGCTGGAACGGGTCACCTCGCTGGCCGACCTGGTGCTCCTCGACGCGCCGCCGCTGCTGCCGGTGACCGACGGCGCGGTGCTGGCGCCGCGGCTGGACGGCGTGCTGCTGGTGCTGGTAGCCGGACGCAGCCGGCGCGACCACGCCGCCCGGGCGCGCGCGGTGTTGGACAACGTGGGCGCGCGACTCATCGGCGTGGTGCTGACCGACGCCGGCGCCGCCACCGCGGGCTACCCCACCTACGGCTCCGGAGGGGCGTGACCATGAAAGGACTGATCCTGGCCGGCGGCAGGGGCACGCGCCTGTACCCGCTTACCTATACCCGGGCCAAGCAGCTGATCCCGGTGGCCAACAAGCCGGTGCTGTTTCGTGTGATCGAGGCGCTGTGCGACGCCGGCATCCGCGACATCGGCATCGTGCTTGGCGACACCGGGCGCGAGATCCGGGACGCCGTGGGCAGCGGCCGGCAGTGGGACGTGGACATCACCTACATCGAGCAGGACGCGCCCTCGGGCCTGGCGCACGCCGTCAAGATCAGCCGCGACTTCCTCGGCAACGACAAGTTCGTGATGTACCTGGGTGACAACGTGATCCAGGGCGGGGCGCGCGAGCTGGTGGAGCAGTTCACCGCCTCCGGCTGGAACGCCCAGATCGTGCTCACCGAGGTGCTGGAGCCCCAGCACTACGGCGTGGCGGAGCTGGACCGCGACCGACGCGTGGTGCGGTTGGTGGAGAAGCCGCGCGAGCCGCGCTCCAACCTGGCCCTGGTGGGCATCTACATGTTCGACGAGCGCATCCACGAGGCCTGTGCCGCCATCCAGCCCAGCTGGCGGGGCGAGCTGGAGATCACGGACGCCATCCAGTGGCTGGTGGACCACGGCCACCACGTCTTCCCGTACGTGCACCGCGGCTGGTGGATCGACACCGGCAAGGCCACCGACATGCTGGAGGCCAATGACCACGTGCTGGAGGAGCTGACCCATCGGGTGGACGGGTTCGTGGACCGCGAGAGCCGGGTGGACTCACGCGTGACGGTGGAGGCCGGCGCCGAGGTGATCAACTCCGTGGTGCGCGGACCGGCCATCATAGGCCGCGACTCGCGGGTGGTGAACAGCTACGTGGGGCCGTTCACGTCCATCTACCACGACGTTGTGATCGAGGACAGCGAGATCGAGCACTCGATCGTGCTGGAGCACTCGGTGATCCAGGGCATCTCGGGCCGCCTGGCGGACAGCCTGATCGGCCGCAACGCCAGGGTCACGCGCTCGCCCATCAAGCCGGCGGCGCACAAGCTCACGTTGGGTGACTACAGCGACGTGGGTCTGTTGTGACGCCACCGGGCGGCGTGGCGTCCACCGACACGGCGCGCTCAACGGCGCGCCCAACACCGGAGGGGCACATGGGTCGGACACTGCTGGTGACGGGCGGCGCGGGCTTCATAGGCGCCAACTTCGTGCACCACGTGCTGGCGACCGCTCCGGACGACCGGGTGGTGGTCTACGACAAGCTCACGTACGCGGGCAACCTGGACAACCTGCGCGACGTGGCTGGGGACCCGCGCTACGCCTTCGTGCACGCCGACATCTGTGACGCCGGGGCCGTGGAGGCCGCCGTCACCGGTCACGGCGTGGACACCATCGTCAACTTCGCGGCCGAGACGCACGTGGACCGCTCCATCCTGGAGCCCGACGCGTTCATCCATACCGACGTGGTGGGCACGTACACCCTGCTGGAGGCCGCGCGACGGCACGGGCTGCGCTACCACCAGGTGTCCACGGACGAGGTGTACGGCCACGTCCCAACCGGTGCCTCCAAGGAGACGGACCCGCTGGCGCCGCGATCGCCGTACGCGGCCAGCAAGGCGGCCGGCGACCTGCTGGCGTACGCCTACCACGTGACCTACGGCTTGCACACCACCGTCACGCGCGGCTCCAACAACGTGGGCCCGTACCAGTACCCGGAGAAGGTGGTCAGCCTGTTCGCCACCAACGCCATCGACGGCCAGCCGCTGCCGCTGTACGGCGACGGCCTGCAGCAGCGCGACTACCAGTGGGTGGGCGATCACTGCGAAGCCATCGACGTTGTCCTGCGCCTCGGCGCCGCCGGCGAGGCGTACAACGTGGGGACCGGCACCTCCATCACCAACCTGGAGATGGTGCGGCTGGTCCTGACCGCCCTTGGCAAGCCGGAGTCGCTGGTGCGCCATGTCGCGGACCGCCCCGGGCACGACCGCCGCTACGCGCTGGACGTGTCGCGCGTGTGCGCGCTGGGCTGGCGCTCGCGCCACACGCCGCAGGAGGCCGTCGTCCTGGCGGCTTGCTGGTACGCCGAGAACGAGTGGTGGTGGCGGCCCATCAAGAGCGGCGCCTTCCGCGAGTACTACGAGCGCATGTACGGGTCGCGACCGGCTCTCTGAGTGCCGGGCCCGGCCCGCGGCGGCGCGCTTGCCACGTCCGGGCCGTGTGTTATCATCTCGCGGGTGCCTACCCCCGCCCATCTCCGGAGCAAGGGACATGACCGCTGACACGGCTGCGATCGGGCGGCCCGGTGAGGAGAGCGAGGTCTCGCGGCGCGAGTTCCTCAACTACGCCTGGCTGGCCTCGCTGGGCATTCTGGTCCTCGAGACGGGCGTGCTGACCTATCAGTTCGCCATGCCGCGCCTGGGCCCCGGCGAGTTCGGCGGCCCGGTGGACATCGGGCCCGTGGAGTCCCTGCCGAGCGCGGGCCTGGAGCCGGAGCCGTTCAACAAGGCCAAGTTCTGGTGGGTCACCACCGCGGACGGCGCATTGGCTCTCTACAAGGTCTGCACGCACCTGGGCTGCATCTTTGACTGGAAGAGCGATCAGGGCAAGTTCATCTGCCCGTGCCACGGCTCGCAGTTCACGCGCGAGGGCGAGTTGCTGACGGGTCCCGCTCCGCGCAGCCTGGACCGCATGGTCATCACGGCCCGGGACGGGAGCGGCGCGGTGGTGGCCGAGACCGGCCCCGACGGCGCCCCGGTGCGCATCCCGGAGCGGACGAGCGTAGTGGTGGACACCGGCAGGATCATCAAGGGCCCGTCGGCCTGATTCCATCCGCCTCCCCGCGGGACACCCCAACGAGCGGCAACGAGGAGCACGCCATGGATCCGTCTTCACGGTTGGGTCACTTCCGCGCGGCGCTCGAGCACCAGCTCGAGGGCCTGCGTCGTTTCGGCTGGCGGGCGTTTGCGGCCGACGCCGTGGACGGCGCCGTGCGCGGCGTCATGGCCGGGCTCAGCGCGCGCGAACTGCGCGCCATCCTGCGCGACGACCCGCCCACCGAGAGGCCCAACCCGCGCTACAAGGCGCAGGTGAAGAGCTTCCTCCTGCACATCCGACCCAAGTACTACCAGCGGGCCAGCACCTGGCTCACGCACACGTGGCGGCTGGGGTGGTTCGCCGTGTTCTTCTTCCTGGTGGAGGTCTTCACCGGGGTCGTCTTGATGATCTTCTACGCCCCCACGCCACAGACGGCGTACAACGACATGCTGCACATCATGGGCGGCGTGCCGTTCGGCCTGTTCATGCGGGACATGCACCGCCTTGGCGCGGAGGGCATGGTGGCGGTGGTGGTGCTGCACATGGTGCGCGTGTACTTCACCGGCTCCTACAAGGGCCCGCGCCGGTTCACGTGGGTCACCGGCGTCATCCTGCTCCTGGTGACGCTGGTCCTGTCGTTCAGCGGCTACCTGCTGCCGTGGGACCAGCTGGCCTACTGGGCGGTGACCATAGGCACCTCCATGGCCGCCTCGGCGCCGCTGTTTGGGGAGCAGGTGAACCTGCTGCTGCGGGGCGCACCCGACATCTGGGCCGACGGGCTGCTGCGCTTCTACCTGCTGCACGTGCTGTTCCTGCCTCTGCTCGCCATCCTCTTCATCAGCGTCCACTACTACAAGGTGGCGCGCGAGCACTCCATCTCGCTTCCCGCCGTGGTGGAGGAGGGCGACATGGAGCCGCAGGCCAGGCGCCATGCCGAGGAGCGGATCGACCTGCTGCCCAATCTGCTCCTGCACGAGCTGATGCTGGCGTCGGTCGCGCTGCTGGTGATGGTGGCGGCGGTGGCCACCTTCTTCCACGCGCCGCTGGAGGCCCACGCCGATCCGCAGGTGACGCCGCTGCACACCAAGGCGCCGTGGTACTTCCTGTGGCTCCAGGGCCTGCTGAAGCTGGGCGATCCGGCGCTGATGGGCATCGTGGTGCCCACCATCATCTTCGCGGTGCTGTTCGCCGTGCCGTGGCTGGACCGCAACCCCCATCGCCTGGCCAGCCGGCGCAAGGTGGCCATTGCCATGGGTCTCTCGAGCACCGTGGCGGTGCTGATCTTGAGCTACATGGGCACGCCCGGCTTTGGCATCGAGACGCCCGCCGCGCAGAACATCCTGTCGCACTACGTCCCGGACACCCATCCCGGCCCGGTGCGCGAGACGCCCTGGGACCAGATAGCCACCGGCCCGGACGGCAGCCGCAAGACCTACTTCGTCTCGTACCCGCAGGCGTGGGCGGCCGACGCGCAATACGCGGACCCGGCGCTTTACGAGTTCGTGGTGCCGCCCGCCCCCGGCGAGGCGCCGCGCGACGCGTTCCACGAGTTGTTGCTCCAGTTCCAGGCGGACGTGGAGAACGAGCCGACTTTGATGGCGCCGCTGGACGGCAGCGCGCCGCTGGCAATGGTCACGGTGGAGAGCTTCACGCCCCAGTTGAAGTGGATCGCTTTCACCATCAACTGGGACGAGGTGCTCACGGACGTGGCCACCGGGCAGCCGGTCACCGCCGTCGATCCGGCCACCGGGCAGCCGGTGGTGTTGCTCAAGCGCGACCAGCGTGACGACGGCAGGCCGGAGCAGCAGGTGAAGAAGCTGGCCTTGCACCGTGACGCGAACTACCGTCACTAGGAGCCGGCCGCCTGCGCGGCGGCCGCGGGGGGAGCGCGCATGAACCGCTTCGAGATCACGCTGGGCCTCCTGGCCATCGTCGGCACGGTGGCCATCATCGCCGCCATCGGCGTCGGCGAGCCGCAGCGCATGGCGCTGGAGAGTCGCGGCTGGGCCGTGCGCCACGTGGAGACGGGCGCGCAGTTGTACGACCAGTACTGCGCCAGCTGCCACGGCGTCAACGGCTCCGGCGGCATGTGCCCCCCCGTTGACCAGACGTCGGGCCTGCACGGCGGCGACATCGGGCCCGGCGTGGCCTGGCGCCTGGAAGAGCTGGGCTGGGACCGCCAACAGCCGTTCGAGTACGTGTACTCGGTCTTGGCCAGCGGGCGCGCGGTCTCCACCCGGCCCGAGCTCTATCCGGGCAACCGCATGGCCGACACCTCCGGCGTCATGTCCATGCCGGCCTGGAGCGAGGAGTACGGCGGTCCGTTGCGGCCGGACCAGGTGCGGGACATCACCAGTTACATCGTGGCCTTCCGCGAGGCGGTGCCGGACGACGCCACGCCGCGGCCGTGGCCCACGGATGCGCCCACGGAGCGCCCCACGTTGGCGGCCGCCGCGGTGGTCACTTCCACCGTCGCCTCGCCGCCGGAGCCGCCCACCGCCCCGCTCGCGCCGCCCACCGCCACGCTGGCGCCGCCGGAGTCGCCCACCGCCACGCTGGCGCCGTAGCCGACCCGACGGCCTGCCGCCGCGCGCTGCGGCGACATCGAGTACCGCTTGCGGCCACGCGGGACTATTCTTCTGCTGCATGAGCGCCATCGATGAGGTGCGCGAGCGGACCGACGTCCTGGAGCTGATCGGCCGGGACACGCAGCTGCGCAAGGCGGGCCGGCTGTACAAGGGCTTGTGCCCGTTCCACGAGGAGCGGGAGCCCAGCTTCGTCGTCTACCCGGACAGCGGCCGCTGGCAGTGCTTCGGCGCGTGCGCCGCCAGCGGCGACGTGTTCGAGTACGTCAAGCGCCGGGATGGTCTCAGCTTCCCCGAGGCCCTCGCGACGCTGGCCGCGCGGGCCGGGGTCCAGTTGGAGGCGCCTTCCCCGGAGGCGGAGGCGCGGAAGGCTCGTCGCGACCGCCTGCGGGCGGCGCTGGCGCACGCGGCGGAGTTCTACCATCGGTCGCTGCTGCGCGCGCCCGGCGCCGAGGCGGCGCGCGCGTACCTCCGCTCTCGACGCTTCGACCGCGAGGCCGCGTTGGCCTTTGGGCTGGGCTGGTCGCCCGGCGGCCGGTCGGCCACCGGCGACGCGCTGCGAGCGGCCGGCTTCTCCAACGACGAGCTGGTGGCGGCGGGGTTGCTGTACGCCCGCGAGGGCGGCGGTGTGGTGGACAACTTCCGCGACAGGTTGATGTTCCCCATTCGCGATGCCCAGGGGCGCCCGGTGGGCTTTGGGGCGCGTGCTCTGCGGCCGGAAGAGCAGCCCAAGTACAAGAACTCGCCGCAGTCGGAGCTGTTCGACAAGTCGAGCCTGCTGTACGGGCTGGATCGGGCCAGGCCGGCCATCCGCGCCGCCCAGCGGGCGGTGCTGGTGGAAGGCTACACCGATGTGGTGCGGGCCCACATGGCGGGCTTCGCCAACGTGGTGGCCAGTCTGGGCACGGCCTTGAACGAATCGCACGTGCGAACGCTGCGCCGGCATGCCGCCGACATCGTCCTGGCGCTGGACGCGGACGCGGCGGGCCAGGCGGCCACGGTGCGCGCCCTGGATGTGGCGGCGGCGGCCGATGCCACGGTGGCGCCGGTGCCCACCGCGCGCGGCTGGGTGCGCTACGAGAGCGTAGCCGACGCGGCCCTGTACGTGGCCACGCTGCCGCCCGGCCTGGACCCGGACGACGTGATCCGCGACGATCCGGGGCTGTGGGAGGCCCTGATCCGCGACGCGCAGCCCATCATGGCCTTCCTGTTCGCCGCGCTGACGCGCGACCTGGATCTGTCGCGGCCGCAGGACAAGGCGCGGGCGGTGGATCGGCTGGCGCCGTACCTGGCGGGCATGGGCGACCCCGTGGCGCGCGCGGCGTGGCGCGCGGAGCTGGCCCAGCTGACCGGGATCGACGAGCGTTCCATCGCCGCTCGGGACGGACGGCGCGCACAGAGCGGGAGCCGACACGGCCTTGGCCACCGGACCGACGGGCCCGAAGGCGCGCCGGAGCGGATGGGGCGGCGCGACGCGGCCTCGTGGCTGCTGGGCCAGTTGCTCTTGGAGCCGCGGCGGCTGGCGGTGGTCAACGCGTGTCTGCGGGGCTGCGGTCAGCCGGACCTCAGCGCGGAGGACTGGTCCGACGGCGTCGAGCGCAGCCTGTTCCAGGGCGTGCGCCACGCGGCGCTTGGCGCGCCGCCGCCGGACGCACCGAGCGAGCAGCGCCTGGATCGACTGCCGCCGGAGCTGGCGACGCACGCGGGCTGGCTGCGGGAGCGCGTCGCGCAGGAGCCGGCGCTCGACGGCGGGCACGAGGCCAGCGCCCTGGAGACGGCGGCGCTGCGCATGCGCGAGGCGCGGACGCGCCAGACGCTGGCGGGCATGCGCGCGGTGCTCGGCGACGGGCCACCCGAAGAGCACGCCGCGCTGCAGGCGCGCCGGCAGCGGCTCACCGCCGACCTGTCGGCGCTCAACCGCCGGCTCTACAGCCCCATCGCCCGCGACTACGGCAGGACCGATGCCGCGGTGGGCTAGCGGGGGCACGCGGCGCCGCGCGCGGAGCGCGTGGCTCGCTTGGGCCGCGGCCCCGGCCCTGGCGGCGCTGGCGGCCGCGATCACCCACACCGGACCTCCGGCTCCTTCGATGTCGACGGCGGCGCACGCGCTGGCGTTCGCCTCGAGCTCGGGTTCGCGGGTGGTGCTGCTGGTGCACGGGTTCCAGGGCTTTGGCGGCGGGCCGGAGTACCGCTGCCTGCCCGAGCCGCTCGCGTACCCGGCGCAGTCGAGCGACTTTGGGCTGCTGGGCCGGCAGTTGCACGAGCGGGGTCTGGTGGTGTACGTGGCCCGCTACACCAGCAACGCCGCGCGCACCGAGCGGCTGGACGAATCCGCCCGCTGCCTGTCCGAGCAGATCCTGGCGGCGCGGCGGTGGCACGATGTGCCGTCGGTGACCGTGGTGGCGCACAGCATGGGCGGCATCGTGAGCCGCGCCTACGTCGAGGGACCGGACTATCGGGGCGACGTGGCGGCGCTGGTGACGCTGGGCGCGCCGCATCACGGCATTCCCGGCGCCGGCCGGCTGCTGACGCTGCTCTACGGGCTGCCGTTCGGCCTGGACTGCCAGGCGCATCCGGGCGCGTGCGAGCTGTTCCCAGAGCGGATGGAGGCGTTCAACGCCCGCCACCAGCCGCGCCCGGACGTGGCCTACGACTTGGTGGGCGGAACGCGCGGCTGGCTCCTGAGCTGGCTGATCGGCGGCGCCGACGACGGGGTGATCGGCGTGGACAGCGCCGTGGGCGCGCGCATGGCCGCCGACGGTGCGCGCCGCTGGCTGGTGCACGACGCGCACAGCGACTTCGGCGGCACGGTGACCGACCACTACCTGGCCAGCGAGGACACCCTGGCCTGCCTGGCGCCGGCGCTGGGCCTGGACGCCGCCCGGGGCGTCTGCCGCTCCACGGGCGCCCGCGGCGGCGGCGCGCGCCGGCTGTGGGGGCCGGCCGATGTGGTGGCCGACGGCGCACCGCTCGGCTCGGGCGCCGCGGTGCCCCACGCCGACGGGAGCGCGGGCTGGGCGCTCTGGCCCGGCTCGCCCGTGCGCCGGGCCTTGCTGCCGCCCGGCGCGGCGATCGCGGTGCCCGTGGTGCTGGACGGCGCGACGGCGCGGGTGGTGGTGCGCTGGAGCGGCGCGGCACCCGGTCTGGCGCTTCGCGCGCCCGATGGGGCGCTCTCCGGCGCCGGCAACGTGGAGCTCGCCTGGCCGGGCAGCCGCGTGACGGGCGCCTCCTGGCCGGATCCGGCAGGTGGCGTGACGGTGTTCGAGCTGGCGGCGCCGCGGCCGGGCACCTGGTTCGTGCACGCCGCGGCCGGAACGCTCACAGCGGCGCTCGCGGTGTTTGCGGCGATGGACTCAGACATCCAGCTGGCAGTGGAGGTGCCGCCGGCGGTGGCGCCCGGTAGCGTGGTCGTGCTGCGCGGACGACTGACCGCGCCGCGCGAGCCGGCGCCGGACGGGCTGTTCCTGACGGCTCGCGTGGGCTCGGGTGCGACCGCGCGCGGCGCCGTGACGCTTGCCGCCGCGGCCGACGGTGCCGTGACGGGCGGCACCGACGGGACTTCCTGGCTGCTGGCGCTGCCGGTGCGCGCGCCCCAAGAGCCGGGCTTGCATCTGGTCTCGCTGCAGCTCGGCGGGACCCTGACCGACGGCACGGCGTTGGAGCGAGAGGAGCAGCGCGTGCTGGAGGTGGTCCCGCGCGGTGACGCGCTCCATCTGCCGTTCGTGGCCGGCCGCTCGCCGGGCCCGCGCCACGCGGCGCGCTGATGGCGGGCCGGGCGCGGCCGCGCCCGCCGAGCAGACTGTCGCCGGCGCGGGCGCAGCACGGGGCTCGCGGTGGG
>Ga0114946_10000875_pt1 | contig 20613 bp, 12 predicted proteins | sample WalLakDeSediment_FD_88676 | JGI IMG/M metagenome (GOLD analysis project Ga0114946, IMG submission 88676) | Lake sediment microbial communities from Walker lake, Nevada to study Microbial Dark Matter (Phase II) - Walker Lake 11/02/13 Deep Sediment | ecosystem: Environmental > Aquatic >...
AATCGCGCTCCTTCCAAGGGGATCAATGGGTGGAGAACATCCCAAGGAATCGCCGCTTCAAAACCGATATATTCCTGCTTCTTTCGAAAAGCCACATCCATCTTGATATCCGTATCTTCTCCAGGAGTTGTCCACGCGGGAGGATCCTCCACCACAAAGGATACATGTTTCACTCCCAAACCCAAAACACGGCTAAAAGGATGGAATTCCAGATCCAACTCGAAAGGATATATCAAATCGGATCCAGGTTCGATACAGAGAGCCAAACAAAGCCCTGTTTCACATCCAGCGACCCAGAAAGCCGCCCTGCCGCCCTCCGACAAGGAGGAAAAGAAAACAAGAGGCATCTTCGGCCATTCACCCAGCCGACCATCCACCTTCAACTCATGCAAGGTGGGTAGCCCTCCAGCACCATGCCAAGCCTCGTCATTCACAGACCCTTGGCATAAAGAAACAGCGAACGCTATAGTTATCCACATTGCTTTTTACCCCTGCAAATACGGCTTCACGTGATCCTTTATACGATCGGCAACTGGACGATTGTCCGGTTCGACATCGAATGGTTCACCAGTCAGTTTCTCATAGACCGCAATATATTTCTCTGCCACCTCCACCCGCACGTCTTTGTCCAAGGCAGGTACGTTCTTTTCGGTAATGCCACGTTCTTTCAACCAGAGCCTCAGGAATTCCTTGTCCATGCTTTCAGGTTCCAACCCCCGATTGAAACGATCCTCATAGCTTTCCGCGATCCAGTAACGGGAAGAATCAGGGGTATGGACCTCGTCCGCCAGGATCCGCTCCCCCCGCTTGTTCTTTCCAAACTCGTACTTCGTATCCACCAGAATGAGTCCACGCTCAGCCGCCAAACGAGCCCCCTTATCAAAGAGAGCCAACGCTGTAGCATCCAACCAGTCCCATTCTTCCTTGGACATCCATCCTGAATCCACAATCTCTCTGGCAGACGTTTTTTCATCGTGACCGTGTTTGGCCTTGGTGGTCGGTGTCACGATCGGTCGAGGCAATCTCTGGTTCTTGACAAGCCCCTCGGAGAGCCTGTTACCACAAAAATCCCTGACACCACGCTCGTAATTTACCCAGGCCGAAGTCTCCGTGCTTCCCGTGATATAGGCCCGAACGATAACTTCTACCGGAAAGATCTCCACGTTTTCCACCACGGAGACATTCGCATCAGGCACTTCAACAAGGTGATTACGGGTCACGTCTTCAGTCTGCCCGAACCACCAAGCCGAAAGCCTGTTCAATACCTGTCCTTTCAATGGTATCAAACCCACGTTCACATCAAAGGCGCTCTGTCGGTCCGTAGCAATTAAGATTCGTTTATCCCCAAGATCATAGATATCTCTCACCTTTCCCCTCGTGTACCTCTTTTCCATCCCAGGCAATTCAACCACATCCACGCAATTTTCCAACAATCGCAACAATATATCCCTTTTGATCATGATCCTCTCCGCTCAGTTAGTCTTCCTCGTCGCTCCTGACGGGTTCCGCCACGGCCTCGACAAAATCATCGAGTTCACCGAAACGGTCCAACCGAAAACCCTCGCCGCATCGAAGGCCCGCGGAACGGCCCACCTCCGACGCATTGCGGCGAATGAATTGCTCCATCAAGTGCGCATGAATCTCTTGGGCATCTCCGGTATCGTCCATAAGGGGCAATCGTAATCGATTCGCGCGCAGCCTATTCAAAAAACCCTCCACCAGGAAACACAGGGCTTGTTTGTGCTGCATCATGGCGTTCACCTTCACTTCGATTTGGGAAGAGATGTCCACGACATGGTTGATCCTGCTCAGGCTTCTTCCAAAATAAATACGTTGTGCCACGGAATGCGGAAGCAGTCCGGCATCCATGTGTTCCGAATGAAAGAGATGTCCAGCGCTACACCGGCAAGCGTCCTCCACGATTCTAGCCACCAGCAAGTGCTCATATTCCTCGTCGTATAGCGCCCATGGATCGAAGCTCATCACCACAAAAGGCTTGAGTTGTCTGATGAGACGAACGATCTTTTCTCGAAGACTGTGCCAATCCGCCAGGGAAATACCATCTTCAGGATACCCCAAGTGAGTCAAGCCGGGGTTGCCCAACGTCCGAATCGCCATCTCCGACTCGCATTCACTCCGGGCCCTGGCTTGTTCGAGAGTCCCTGTACACGCCTTCTTCGCATCATCTAGAACCCGTACCACATGCACGGCATGCCCTTCCTCCAATAGATGGGCAATCGTGCCTCCGCAAAACAGAGTGGCATCATACCCGTGAGGACTGATGACAAGGTATACCTTGGAACTCATACCATCTCCTCCTTTTTCAGAATGAGATCCTATTATAGTCCAGAGTCGGTTTGAGAAGAAAACGGCTCAAGGGGAGGAGTTGTTCCTCGTCGCATCCCTCCTCCCCCTTGTTCACCCCCGGGAAGACATGTAGGATCAATGCGATATCGTTCCTGTCATTGAAAGGGCATGCTCCCGATGGGAAATTGGCATACCGTTCCTGCAACACTCGGCGATACGCAGTGCCTGAAAGGATGGAAGCGATGCGCCGCACCATCAACTTGAGAAATAAATGGAAAAATCTAAAGGCCTACCAGGAATCGCTGAAGGAAGGTCTCGCTTTGACTCGCAATCTTCCGCTGGAGATCTTTGCCGAAGTGAGCAACCGATGCAACATCAACTGCATCATGTGCGCCAGGCCAGAGGACATGGGTATCAACACCGGGGAGATTCAATTGGAACATATCGAATCCCTTTCCCGCCTTTTCGCGAACTCCCTCATGCTGCATGCCTATGGCTTCGGAGAGCCCTTTATGAATCCTCATTTTTTTCATCTCCTGAAAAAGGCCAAGGACCGTTTCGCATACGTGGATTTCTTCACGAACGGCATGGCCCTTACCCCTGAGCGCGGCAAAGAAGTGGTTGCCATGGGGGTGGACCGGGTCACCGTTTCAGTGGATGGTGCCACGACGCGCACCTTTGAGACAATGCGCGTCGGCGCTCGATTGGAAACGGTCCTGGAGAATATGCGTTCGCTACGTGCGGAAAAACTCAAACGTGCCACCCCCCTTCCCACCGTGGACATTAACTTTATCGCAACCCAAGAGAATTTTCATGAACTTCCAGATATGGTTGGTCTCGCCTCGGAAATGGGCGTGACCCATATCAACGTCAAACCTCTGATCACCTATGCATACAAGCCAGAACTGGCGGCGCTTCGAAGAACCTACTGCCCTCAGCTGGATGATGAATTTCTGGATCGCACCTCGGCACTATGCGCGAAGGAAGGTATCCGTCTGGAAGCAGGTCCGTATCGCGCTTCCGGGATCCAATCCGTCCCATCCAGGGAACTTCAACAAGACCCGCCATCTTCTCCAATGTGCTTTCAACCATGGAAAACTATGTATATTACGTGGTCCGGAGAGGTCAAAACCTGTTGTTTTGCGCAAGGCCCGGTGCTCGGATCTCTGGAAAAGAACACGGCCGAAGAGATATGGTTTGGAGACGCCTACCGGGCTCTTCGGGATCAGATTTTTCATGGCAACTACCCCGCAGAATGCGATCATTGCCGTCAATTTGCCTTGATGCCGGTCCGGGATGACGCCAAGGACATCTTTGTTCTGATTTGCGAAGGCATGGGCCATTTGAGACGGTCCGTCGTCATGTTGACTCGATGAGGGATAGGAAGATGGCTCGAACCCACCGCTCAGGTTGGAACTGGAAAGGGCACCTGATACAACAATACGAACGCGCCTTTCGGAACGCCACTCCAAGCCTTCTGCCCCCTCCACTCGATGTGGCAGTGGAACTGAACCAAACCTGTAATTTGAATTGCTCCATGTGCGCCAGGACACATCCCGACGCCCAGGCACGTGTTCCTGAAATCTATGGGGACATGCATGTCAAGGGCAATATGACACCGGACATCCTGCATGCCATCACTCCTTGGATCTCGAGCGCTGTAGCCGTTCGATCCTATGGTTTCGGAGAACCCCTGTTATCTCCCCTTTTCGAAACCCTGGTTCGACGCGCAAAAAGAGCAGGGGCCTATGTGGACTTTTTTACCAATGGACATCTTCTCTCGAAGGAGAAGAGCGAGTTCCTGGTGGAATATGAGGTAGACCGTATCGTTCTTTCTGCGAGCGGGTCTTCGGAAGTCGTCTACAGAAAAATCCATGGAGCGCCACTGGAAGACTTAAAAAAGGGAGTTGAGACTCTTCTTTGGGCCATGCGGAGAACAGGAAAAATCCGACCACGTATCGACCTCAATGTAATCGTGCAACAAGAAAATGTCGAACAATTGGAGAATTTCCTCTCCCTGGCTCAAGTCTTTGGAGTGACCACTGTCTCCTTCAAACCATTGATGACATATGACGACCAGATGAAAAGAGAGGCTGTGGATCTGGGACAAGACACCATCCTCCGACGTCTGGAAACGATCAAGCGCGAAGCTGCCCACAACGGAATAGACGTGGATTGGTCTGTGCGCGATCAGAGGACAGGACCGAATGGGCCCGCTTGTTTCATGCCATGGAGATCGGTCTTCGTTCAATGGGACGGCAAGGTGCGCAGCGATTGCTTCGGCGGGCCCATTCTTGGGGATCTTCACGTGCAGACCCCAAAGGATATCTGGGAAGGTGAGGTCGCGCGCACATTCAGAAACGCCATGGCCAAGGCACAGTATCCCGATTCATGCAGGTTCTGCCTGGAACAACACCTGCGTCCTTTGCAGGACGATCTGAGAGCCGTTTTCGCACTGACGGGCGCCACGGCGCCTGAACAAGTGCGCCCTGAAGAAACGACAACTGGAAAACCCGGGCCCTGGAGAATATCTATGGTTTCCCGTCCAGGTTGGTCGTTCTGGAACAACCCATTCCTATGTCGAGTCGTGATCAGTACCAGGACATCTCCCAGGAAAATTCACCTGGTGTTGTCTCTGTATCCCAGAGAATCCCCATCCTATCCCCAAAGGCATCATGGTTATTGGACCTTCTGGAACGTGCCTCTGGAACAGGAAGAGACGGAATTGGAACTGGAGCTGCAATCTCCCCGGTGCTTGTGCCGGCTCAAAAACGAAGTCTTCCATGGAGAATTCACCGCGGGAAAGCTGATAAGCTCTGAAGAATACATCCTGGATCTTTCCCTCCGATGCGAAGCAGATGAAACCCTGGCGGAACTGAGATCGAGACAGGTCTTCCTCGAGTCTCAAGACCACGTGAAATCCGCCTTGGATCAGCACTGGCCGGAGCACAGGAGACGACATCCCAAATGGATGGAACCTGACCGAATTACCCTCCTCAGCCTCTCGAAAGAGATTCGCTCCTTCGCCGAATCCTATGCTCGTACCGGGGTTCGTATCGTGGACTTGGGATGCGGAGACAAACCCTATTACCCATTTTTCCATGGCTTTGAGGCGGATTATCTGGGAGTCGATTTCTTTCCAGGTCCCTACGTGGATCTGATAGCAGAAAAGCCTCCTTTCGATCTGCCTGAATCCTCTTTCGATCTATGTCTCATGACCCAAGTCCTGGAACATGTACGAGAACCCAACATCATGACGCAAGAAGCCTACCGCTTGCTCAAGCCGGGAGGGCGTCTCTTCCTCTCCGCACCCCTCTTATGGGAAGTCCACTACGTGCCCATGGACTATTACCGTTTCACAGAAGAAGCCCTTCGAGAGCTGACAAAAGGCTTTCTTGTGGAACGATGCGTCCCATGCTGTGGCCCCAGGGCCACCCTGTTCCAGTGCAGAAATCTTCTTTCCCAGAGAAACACCAAGGAATCGTGGTTCTCCCGTTGGACCACCGTTTTGAGGAACCTGCTCCTGCAAATTCTCCAGGAGGAAGAGGACCCAACCTTTACCTCGAACTTCGTGATGATCGCCAAGAAACCAGGGAGACCGGTCACCGACTATTGAACCGGAGGTGGAGGGGGTCCTTCGTCAAAGGTCATGGTATAAGCGCTCTTGACCAGCTTCTCCTGTCCCCCAAGCACTGGATAACCTGGCTCATAGATACGAGCCACAATCCTGTAGGACCCGGCGGCCATCTTCAGGGTCTGGTTCTTTTGGGGATCTACCACGACCCGTTGGCTTTCCGGGCCACTAAAGTCGACCACCACCACATTCTTCTTCCAGTTATTCCTCACGGTAAGCGTCAGATCGTTGGAATCAACGGCGTCAGGGTTCACACTGATGGGAGGAATGGGCGAATAGCTCTTGCGCAACAAATCCGCCACGGTCAAATCGATGATTCGCCTTCTGGCTACCACCACATGTCGACTGTTGGGATAGTCCTTCAGAAAACTCTCCCACGCGGAAATCGTATCCCGTTTTTGAGCTGCCGTGAAGGCTGCATTTTCCTTGCCCACAACAGCCAGACGTTCCTCCCCAAGGTCTCCAAATTCTCGGGGTGGAGGAGGTATGCTTTCGAGATACGCTTTTAACGTCTTTTCGTCGTTCTTGTCCAATGCAGCCAGCCATTGCCGCCTCAGTTCTTCACAGAGTCGACGAAGGCTATCCACCTTATGTCTACATGAGGCTTCCGCTTCGGAATCCATGTCCGGTTCTCCCAGCAAATCCAAAGCTTCCTCTATGTTTTTCAGAGCCGAAGTGATCTCCCCTTGGTCAAACGCGATTTTTGCCTCGCTGTATTTTTCTGAACACAAGGCGCTCACGGCCTTGCTTTGTCTTCTCCTTATAGACTCGAAAAGCTCCACGATCTCCTTATAGTTGCCGCCTCCGATGTCAAACGCCTCCTCCAGATGGTTGATGGCTTCTTCCAGCCTGTCAGCCTTCTGCATCTCCACGGCCAGACCTAGATGTCGAGTCAACCTCTCCACCATTTGTGGACACTGCCTCATTTTTCGTCTTTCTTCCACCGTAAGCACTTCAACCTTTTCCAGTTCCTGAAACGCTTCATAGGCAACCGTCCATTTCATGATCTCATACGCCAGATTGGCCTCCTCTCGCAGAGCTTCCACACTATCAGGAAACACCTTCCTGTAAGAGGAATAGCAAGTAAGTGCGCGCTCAGGCATTTTCAACTTTTTGAAATACCGTCCCAAGGGAAGCCACAACCCCGGACTCTTGGGGGCCACAGCAAGCAGATCGGCCAACCGTTGCTCCGCGGCGGTTAGATCTCCCAAAGCACGGGATGCCTCCACCCATAGAAGGTTGGCTCTTCCCATGTGCACGAGCAAAGGCCGTTGCAAATCCTCATCGATATTGGCAGTCCCAAAGTAATCCAGAAACTGCTGCAATCTGCTCCTCGCTTCGTTATGCACGTTGTTCCCGATCAAATTCTCGATCGAATCGAGGTCTGGATGGGTCCCCCAAAATCCGCGCGAATCCTTTCGAGCACGCCCCATGGCATCCAAAAGATCCTCTCTGTAGGGAACGTTTCCCGCTCTTGATACATCACGCGGCATGGCCACGCCACGCTCCACCAAGGCCAGATTCACGAAAACATCCTCACCCCCGGTCCGAGGCAAATAAACCCGCGCTGGCACAGGCAATCCCTCTTTGGATCTGATGGAAGCATCCAAATCCGAATGTGAACATTCGATACGCACCGTTCCACGTTCCACCAGTCGTCTGTTGACTTCCATGGCTTCCCGGCTGAATATCTGACCTGTTGTGGGGACCGCGATCCCTTCGTAGACAAAAGCGCGCTCGCCCCGATGGAGACAAAGGATCGTATTGCCCGAAACGACCCTGATAATCTTCTTGTTATAAATGTGAGTCTTCTCGTCCGCTCGGGCCAACCCCAAAATGGATGTGAATGGAAGACACGACAAGAAGCACACTGATAGGGCAACGGTCCAGCAAATGAATACAAGAGTTTGTCTGACCACGTTGCCCAGCCTGTGCCGAACAAGGTATACCATGTGGATCTCCACTTATTTTAACCGGAAGGTGCAGAATACCAGATAGGTGATCTAAGTGGCAACTTGGACATGTAAATCTGTCCTCATTGGACGCGAACCTTGGCTTCCAATAGAACACACAGGATATGGTACACGACAATTACACCTTCGCCCAAGGGACAAACAACTTCTCATACTCATCCAAAGCGTAGCGGTCCGTCATCCCGGCCAGGTAATCACAGATCACTCTCTCCGCGGGTTCCCTTTCCATTCTGCTCTGATACCCATAGGGCATCTGTTCCTTATGTTCAATGTAAAGATGAAACAGTTCCCTCAGGAAACGACACACCTTCGTGGTCATTCGCATGACTCTGTAATGTCTGTACAATCCCTTCATCAGGAACGCTTTCAACTCCCTGTTGAGAATTTCCATGTCCGGGCTGAAACAAACCAGTTTCTCCGAATGCTCTCTCACAGATTCCACATCCTTTGGAGACAAGGAAACGATTCTTTGCTGGCTAGTTTGGATCACATCTCTCACTTGTTCATCAATCAGGGAACTGACGATTCGAGACTGGAGAATCCTCTTGGGAATGTTCGGACGAGTTCTTTCCCAGGTTTCCCGCCATCGACGCCACAACACGACCTCATCCAGTTGATCCCATGTAAGCAATCCCGCAGAGAGACCATCGTCCAAATCATGGTTATTGTAAGCCACCTCGTCCGCGAGATCCACCACCTGCGACTCCAGGGTAGGCCCACCGCTATCTTCGAAACCTGCAGGCCGAGGCGAATCATATGACGAGGAATGTTTGATAATTCCCTCTCTGACCTCAAAACTCAGGTTCAGTCCAGGATATTCCTCCCGCCGCTGTTCCAGAAGATCCACCACTCGCAGTCCATGTTCGTTGTGTTCAAATCCCCCATGGTCGCGCATCAGCCTTCGCAATTCCTCCTCTCCAGCATGGCCAAACGGGGTGTGACCGATGTCGTGTGCCAGGGCTATTGCCTCGGTCAAGTCCACGTTCAATCGAAGAACCCTGGCTATGGAGCGAGCGATTTGGGACACCTCCAAGGAATGAGTCAAACGTGTCCTGTAATGGTCTCCCTCATGGTTGACGAAAACCTGTGTCTTGTATTCCAATCGTCTAAAGGCCGTACAGTGCACCACACGATCCCTGTCCCGTTGAAAACAGGATCGAAGGGGATCAGGTTCCTCCAAGACTTGTCTGCCTCGGCTCTCGCTGGATTTGACCGCCCAAGGAGCCAGAATCTGTTTCTCGAGTTTCCCCCAGCCCGAACTATCCAGTATGTCCTTCGATATGCTCATTCACCACGTCCAATCCAGGGATATCTTTGACCAGCAAAAACCAATTTGCGAAAAAGAGAACCACCATGACTATCACACCCAAGGCGACAAGAAGGTTGGCCCCCAGAAGCAGTACCGCCACAATGGACATGGAAAGTCCCACCAGGTGAATGGCCAGCACGGCGCTTCCAGGCTCCATCCCCAACTCCACGAGCCTATGGGAAAGGTGATCCTGTCCCGCGTAATCGACCCATTCCCTCAGATTGGAGACCTTGCCTGTTCTCACGCGCATGATGGTTGTGAGTACGGTGTCGAAGATCAGAATCGACATGATCACCGTGGGAATACAACAAGCGATCCAACGACTTTGCGACCAGTCTCCCATCACGGCCAGGGTCGCGATATTGAACCCCAGGAACGTACTCCCTGAATCCCCCATAAAGATGCTCGCTGGACGCACGTTAAATGTCAAAAAGCCAAGGCAACTTCCCACCAAGGCCACGGCATAGATCCCCAGCCATCGTTGTCCAGTCAACCACGCCACGAAAAAGAATCCCATACAGGCCATGCAAACCAGACCCGAAGCCAACCCATCCATATTATCCAGAAAATTGAGAGCGTTGGTGATTCCGATCACACCCACCAGGGTAATCGTCACGTTTAACCAGTACCAAGGCATGATCTTAATAACGATTCCATGTCGAATGAGAAGAAGGGAGGCCAACAACTGACCTACAAGCCGAAACCATGCAGGAAGCCCACGAACATCATCCACAAATCCTATGGCAAAGATCAACGTGGACGGCAAAAGGATTCCGGCCACGGGAGCGTCGTCTCGCAGCACCAAGAGAGAAGGTATCATGAAAGCCAGAAACAAGGCCGCTCCGCCAAGAAAGGGAACAGGCCTGATATGGGATTTTCTCTCTCCAGGCTTATCTGTCAAACCCCAACGAACCCCCAATTCCCGGAACATGGGAGTGAGTCCAAGAGAAAGGAGAAAAGCTATCACTCCCACCACGCGAAAGCGAAGATCCAAGTCCATGACAACTCCTTAGACATCTGCTAAATCACGAAACGATGACACATGAAGGCTTCCGCGGCTTCCACCGAGATTTCCCTGCCACGAACCCTGGCCAACCATTCCACATTTTCCAAGCTAGCATGGTGCAACCTGGACTTCACCTGGGATGTGTGAAAACTCACCGCCTTCAATTTATTGTCCAGATAATCCGTGATATCCACATAGAAGTTGGGGTGGAATTTCTCGCGTTCCAGACTCCAAGATATGGCTGGATTATCGTAGGAAAGAACAATTCTCTGGAAAGGTTTATGATCAGGCAAATGCGGTCTGCAAGCGGTGAAGCCCGCTTTGAACACAGCCTCGTGATCCTGATTGTAGGAAATCGCGGGCAGCGCCACGATGCTTGGCTTCAGGCGATCTATGGAAAGTCGTCCTTCCCTCTCGAACAAGGCAATCAAATCACGCCTGGACATGACATCCAATCTCAGGTGTTTACTCGGATCACGAATCAGAACATCCCAATCGTCCACATTCAGGAACTCCATGGCACCCTTGAGCTCCTGCACTCGAGTATTCCCCTCGACTTGCATCAAACCCTCGTCCGTGTAGTGGACCAGACTTCCAACAGAAACGACAACAACGAAGACTTCGCCCCCCAAGGCTTTGATCTTGGCCATGGTCCCGGCACAGCCAAACACCTCGTCGTCCGAATGTGGAGCGATCACCAGCAATCTTTGTCCTGCGAGAAACTCTTCCAGCATGGGTCTTCCTTCCATTTCACGTTCTTCTCCTTGACCACTTGATGATACAGGGACGCGATACGATTCACCATATACTCTCTGCTGTATGTCTCGCCAACCCATTGTCTTGCCAGAGTCCCAAGGCTTGCTCTCTTCTGGGGATTTTTCATCAGATTCTGAATCGCTTTGCTCAGGGCCATCTCGTCTTGAGAAGGAACAAGAAGCCCTGTAATTCCGTCCTGGATCAAATCGACCACCCCCCCCACGCGAGTGGCGACACAGGGCAAACCGGAAGCCATGGCTTCCACCAAGGCTCGCCCCATGCCCTCGTTCAAGGAGGGCAAAACGAACAAATCCAGGCCCTTCAGCAGTTCAGGTATCTGCTCGGAAAATCCAAGAAGATGGAGCCGTCTCTGGATTCCCAGTCTGGCAGCTTCTAATCGCAACCGTTCCTCCAACGCCCCTTCCCCAATGAGAATCACATGAACATCATCCAAGTCCGCAACCGCACGAATCAAGTAAATGTGTCCTTTCACCTCCACCAAACGTCCTACTGATCCCACCAAGAAAGACCCCTGAGACAAACCCAATCTTTCCCTAAAGTTCACGCTTTCCGCATCTCTGAAACGTTTCATATCCACGCCACTTGGGATCACTTGCATCCTGGTGGCCGGCATGATCCCAAGTTTCTCATGGTCTCTCATGCCTTGCGTGGTTAGAACGATCATACGATCCGTCACCCATCCAGCGCAACGTTCCAGAAGCATGAAAAGAAAGCTTTTCGTCTTACCGAAATAGCCATAGAAAACGTGGCCATGTGGGCTATGAACAATGGCGGGACGCGGATGGATCCATACCGCGGCTGCTCGACCCAATATGCCAGCCTTGGATGTGTGGGTGTGGAGAACATCGAAGCGTCCCCATCGAAGGATTCGAACGAGATGAAGCCATGCCTTGATATCCCTGTATGGAGAGATCTCCCTGACAAGGTCTGGAACGAAAAGGATACGGACACCTCGATCGACCGCTTCCACGCACAAGTTTGGGACATTCTCCTCACAGGCCCCCACGACCAACCAGGACTCGAATTGGGGCGGCTTCAAGGCAGCTACCGTATCCAGAGTATTCATCTGGGCGCCTCCCCGAACCCATCGAGTAATCACGTGTAATACACGCAAAGGTCTTTCGCTCATTGCCTTCCCAGTCATGAGATGTCTATCTTTCCTTGCCCAGCAGAAATTCGAGATCGTTTTGCATATTCTCCGAGGAAAAAAGACGTTGGGCCCTGGCCTTGCCCTGCTGCCCCATTCGGGAACAGAGATCCGGATCTTGCAGGATTTCTATCACAGCTTCGGCCAAAGCGTTTGAATCCTCCTCGGGGATCAACCATCCACTCACGCCATGCTCTATAGCTTCCGGGACACCTCCGGAAAGACTGCCGACACAGGGAAGTCCGGCCAGGGCCGCCTCCACATAGGTCAACCCGAGTCCCTCCACATCCCCGCTGGCCTCATTGGTTCGAGGAGTCATGACGAAAAGATCGGCCATTTCATAGGCAACAGCCACTTCCTGTGACGAGCATTCTCCCATAAAAACCACGCGCTCGGATATTCCCAGATCCCGGGCCAATTTCTCCAGCTTCGACCTCTCAGGTCCTTCCCCCACCACCCAATACATTGCTCCAGGGCATGACTTCAACACAGCAGGAAGGGCGTGAAGGACCAGATCGATCCCCTTTCTGTGGACAAGCCTGGCCACAGTCAAGAGAAGGGGAGATCCTGAACACGTTGTCTCCTGTAATCGCCTCGCGTCAGATTCTTCAGGCACTTCCCGCAGCTTTACATGGACGTGGAGCACTCGGATTTTTCCCTGATCAATCCCACGGGATATCAAACGGTCGGTCATGTGCCGGCTCACGGTAAGAACCGCGTCAGCCCTCCCGTACATCCAGCGAACCATTCCCTGGAAAAGAGTGGAATGGGGCCACTTAAGGAATTCCAACCCGAACGCGGCAAGGATCATCCTGGGACGCCAAGGCTTGGGGAAAAAGGCGAGCACAGGCCCGGCATAAGATACGTTCAAGGCCAGCACCGCATCAGGTCTCCATCGGAGGAGTCCAAATATCAGGCAAAAGATGACCGAAGGAAAGCGCGTCCATATCCTTTCATATCCCCAGTAGCCTATTGCCGCGTCGCAGGCATCGATGGCTGTCTCCAAACTCTTTCTAGGCACCACGGCCACGACTTCATTTCCACCCTTCTTCAGACAGGCAACGCAGTTTTCGGCCACAGCGGATATCCCTCCGCGAATGGGGGGATAATCATTACTGACCACGAGAACTATCATTCCCGGCTTGAACCTCCCATCGACTCTGTGTTTCCAATCTTCGCCACCACCAGATAGAACAGCAGGCGTGTCCCACCGCGTACATGATCAACCAACTGAAGAGAAGAAGATTTCCGGAAAGAAGCGTCTTGGCCACACGTCGGGGATACCTTGCCAGACGGGTTCGGAAAGGGACCCATCTCTCGAAACCTTCGTCCACACCATCTCCGGTCTGAACAATCCATTCCGGATACTTCTTCTGAGCGAAGGCGGATCCCATACCGTTTCGAAAAGCCATCCGCATCAATCCCCCATAGCTATCGGGCAGCATGTGATAGATCCCGCACCGCGGAGCAATCACAACACGGTAGCCCGCCTGCCGAATCCTGTGCCTCAAATCAGGGTCCAGTCCCCTGATGATATCCTCCCTTTCCCCTCCAACTTCCCAAAAAACGTCTTTTCTGATAGCACAGCATGGGTGTTGAGCCATATCGCTATCCATGGTTTGATCGACCAGGGGAAAAAAGCGTCGGGGCAACATGGCCATGGCTCTCTTCTGCAGAGGCGAAGCCCAATCAGGGATCAAGGTGGATGCACCGGCCATCCCGATGGAAGCATCCTCTTGCACGCAACGCACCACACGTTCCACGACGTATTCATCTGCCAACCTGCTGTCATCATCAAAGATCAGCAGGATATTCCCCTGGGCCATGCGCGCCCCCCGATTGATGGCTCGTCCCTGCCTCGCGTCGCCGCGTATGACAAGAATTTCAAAATCCTGAAAGGTTTGCGTCTCGATGTCCTTCAACAAGGAATCCAGAAGCCTTTTCCTCGATTCATTCAGAGAAGGGATAATGATGCTAACCAAGGGAGTCATATCGGACATAGCACACTCAAAACGGCGTTTGGGTGATAGACTGCGTGACCAGGGCTATGGCAATGGCACACATACTGATCAACCCCATCCCACACGAAAAACCAGCCAGCAGAACAGGCGCGTACTGGCGCCATGTCTTCTGTCCAAATCGAGGAGCAAGCCATTTCCTTCCGATCACAGCCCCGATGAACTCAGGAATCAGGTTGTGCGGAAGCTGGGTGATCCCCCCGATGAACCCATATACCAGCATAACGGGGAGCTTGAGTCTGGACAGGATCCCATAACTACCCAGAGCGAAAAACAGCCCGGTCCCGACAATCTCCCACTTCCACGCTTGTTTGAAGATATTCCCTGCTTCTCCTCCAAGCGTGGAACTGATCCAGAGACACTGCTGCATGGCGTTTACGTGCCACATCTTCTGAGCGTAAGGATAATTGATGGAGGGGATTGGCCCCAACTTCCACACAAACTGCCAGAAAAGGAGACTGCAAAAGATTGTAATGGGCAATATGGTCATCTCGGCTTTGATCAGGCTTTTCACGCGAGTGCCTGTCAACTCCAACATCCTGAACTGCTGCACTGTTCCCCCATAATTGCCCAAAGGGATGGGAGCGAACCAGATCTTGACCCCCTGATATCCGCTCAGAATGAAGGTGGCTTCACGAATCATGGGAAATCCAACGAACTGTCCCGTCAAGCCAACCATCCTCGCGTTCACATAGGACTGAATTGGCGTGATCAGGAAGGCGAAGACAACCAGAAAGAAGAGGCTGAAGTCAGGGACAAGCCAATAACACAAAGCGATATAACCCACCGTGGAAAGGACCCACAACGCCAGGCAAAGAGACACGGGAAGATCTCCACGGGTTTTGGCACGAAGTTTGCGATCGACCATCTCGTGGTTGCCTGAGCGTTGCTCGTGGTTCCTCATGTTTGCCAGGGTATGCCACATACCTATAATGAAGATCGCGACAGCCGATCCCACACCGAAACTCAACCAGAAATCCAGCCAGTTCGCGAAGGTCACATAGATGGTATCCATCCCGGGTTGCCACGTGGTGAGAAAACCCGCTTTGTACAACAGAGGGTTGATGAACATGGCGGCCATGGCAGCGAGAAAGCGTCCCACCACCGCCCAATAGGGAAGCACCATGCCGACCACGAAATCGCCCAGGTTGGCTGTAATTCCTGTAGCCGCCGCGGGAAGGATTCGCTCCGTCCCCAGGGTAAAATCGATCCAGGGAATGGGTAGAATGTGAAGTGGTCTGACCATCAGAAGCCCAGTGATGGTGGGAATTCCCACGTAAATACTTCCAAAAACTACACCCAGAATGCTGCCCACAGAGAAGCATCTCCATCGCCAGGACTCCTTGCGTGAAGAGGATTCGGCCAGCGCAGTCGCGCCCTGCGCGGCCACCGGAGCGAAGGGGAAAGGCAACCTCTCGTGATACGACGTCCATCGAAACAGGCTGTATCCCAATCCAAACCAGTTGGCACGGGACAGGATTTGTCCCGCCACCAGAAGCAGGATTGCCGGAAGCCAATCCCTGTGCAAGAAAGTCCTCTCCAGGATTGCGATAGAATCGGGCTGCGGCGCCACCCAATTTGGAATGTCCGCGACAAACCCTTGCGCGGAGGGAGAACGCACCATGTACTGGTTCCAGATCAGATGAGCGAAAGCTCCTCCGGACAAAGCGACGCCCCCCATGATGCTCACCAAGGATCCCGCGATGTAGTACAGGATGTAGATCTCCTGTTTTCTGAGCCTCGTGAAGGACCTCTTGGCCACCTCGAGAAAAAGGATGATGGTGACCCATTCCGCCGCAGCACCCATGGATTGTCCTGCTACCAATCCAAGGTAGATGGCACCAGGCAACATGATAAACCCGATGAACAAGGCGCCCACCAAAGTCTTCCAGTTGTAGCCATCCTCGAAATGTTCGGGAGGCTCCATAATGGAGCGATATTCCTCGAGCTCTCTGTCTTCCCTCATTCCTTCTCCGACGACGAAGAGACCTGTTGCATGCGTCGGCACGCCGCGACCTCATACTCTTTCTTTTGAGGAGAGCCAACGACACGCCAGATCAAAAGCTGTTTTCTCAAATCATTCAGAAAATACCAGTTCGTTCGTTTCCAAGATCTGATGTCCCCTCCCTCCCGCTCCATGCGAGCCTCAATGGACCACAAATCCTCCTCCTCGGAGGCAGAAAGGATCAAAGACACGACCTGACTCACACCGAGATCGAAAGGAGCCAGCCAGACCTGTACCCGCAAAGAATATTGGCTTTGCAGATCGTCGGAGAAGATCTCGGGCTCTGTGGAAGTGAAATCCCCGCCCGCATAATCCACATGAGCATCGAAAAATTCCGCCAGATATGCGGTCATCGCTCTGGCGTCCCCGGCTCTCAAGGTAAAGGGAAGTTGCACGAGAAGAAGATCTCCCACAGGTTCAGGAACCGACCACTTTCTCAACACTCCTGGCACCGACATCTGGGAAGCTCTCCTTGCCGGGTAAAGGGTGGAAAGAAGGACCACGGCCATCACGATCATGGTCGATCCTACGGCGGAAAGCGAGGAATAGTTGAGACTGAAACCAGCGAGAGCCTCCGGCCAATAGCTGAACATGATCCTGCACAGGGTTTGACCCAGCAAATATCCTCCCACCGCTCCAATATTGGCGAATACGGCTGATTCCGCCAGAAACAGGGTGGAAATATGTACCGGAGCCAAGCCCACGGAACTGTACACGCCTATCTCTCTAATCCTTTCGTACACGGATCCAAGCATGGTATTGAGCACGATCAATGCGGCGATCAACATGGGCATGGCTGTTTTCTGGAGGCCCTGCATGGTGGTCAATCCAACGGAGCTTCTGAGCGTGGTGGTGTTCCCTTCGCCCACGTATACATTGACCGCGTACCTTCGCATCATCTCTTCCAGGGCGTCTTGAACCGCTTCATCCGTTCCCAAATGAACGGCCACGGAACGGAGTGTGCCTCCCAAGTTCATCACGAAAGAAAACGGAAGGAACGCCACCCGTTCAGGAGCCATGTGAGCGTATTCTTGCAACAAGGCGCTCTGGGAAAACTTTCCATATTTGGTGGTCCTTTCCCTCTGCCGATTCATCTCTTCCAGAACTTCCGGCTTGAGCATCATGTAGTCCACTGGTGTCAGCACTTCGCCATCCAGGTCTACCAGGTTCAGGAGAGCCGCCTCAGAAAAGACCCCCGCCACTTCCACAGGCATTCCATATAGAGAAATACTCTTTCCCGCTTCAAAATCTGGATACAAGCCCAAGGATTTCGCCACGGTTTCAGGAAGAATACAGGCCGAACTTTCCCCTTCTTCAAACCAACGTCCCGCAGCCAGGCATCCATCGATCCCTGTGATCTTCGATTCGTTGTGGGACAAACCCACCAATCCATTGACCGTATAGGTATAGCGTTCTCCCTCAAGATCCGAATAAACCAGATCGATCAAGGCATACTTCTGTATGTTTCCGGACACATACCAACAACGTCCGGCCACATCATGGGTTGATCCGAATCGATCATCCACCAACCCCAATACAGGCATTTGCAGGGAATCCCAGACGCGATCCCTCAAGACAAAGCCCTTGTACGATGGCTGTTTCTTCAGGTCAATCCTGTTGGTTTTCAGGAAGGATTTAACCGCAGTGAAAGAGAGCACCGTAAAAGTAAGCAGGATCAAGGTCAGGCAAGTCAGAAGAGTCCTGCCTTTCCTTCGTCTCATATTGGCCACTCCCAAGGCCACAGCGCTTCCCGCGGTGCTGAGCCGTCCCACGTCCGCTGAATGGATGCCGCCCATTTCCTCCTTGAGCGTCTGGAGCAATTCATTGAATCGTCGTGTCACCACGGAGATCACCACCACAGCCAAGGCCAGGATGACGAAGGCCAACAAGATGACCATCGACGTGTTTACCAGCTCGAACGCTGGGTGAACGTAACGAAGCACAATGAAAATGACCAGGAAACTCCCCACCGTACCCACAATTCTCCTCTGGATATCAGCGAAAGAAAAGAGCAGCCGTTCCGCAAAATAAGAAAAGGGAAGAAGTATTGCGAGGTAGAACAGGACCCCTTTCACTACATCGCTGGCCGTGGCTTTCACATCAGGGTAGGCGCGGGATTCGTATCCCAAGGCACTTCTAGCCAGGGAGGAAAACTTCTCGTATTCTTTCCGTTCCAATGCCATGCGCGCCTCGTCCAAGGCCTTTCGCGTCATCTCATGCAGATCCTCCAATCTCTCATTGCTGATCCCATGATCCCGAAGGCGTTGAAGTCTTGCCTCGTCCAACAGCCACATATCCTGGGCGGCCTGGTATCCTGCCCTGGGAAGAATACTTCCCTGCCTGTCCAATGGAAAACCAATCCCTTCGGGTTGTTGCTGTGTTGCATTGAGAAGAACGAAACGTAGCCCAAGGGCGCCCATGCTCATGCTGATCTTCAAGCGCTGCCCGGATTCTCCGAAAACCACGGCACAAGGCTCCACATAGGAGGGAAGTTCCCCGGCGCCCATAATCTGGAAGTCGGGCCGTATATATCCGTAGGAGATCGGTTCAGCGTCCGTCTTGGCCTCGTAGATCTGGATTTCTTCCAGAGTGGTGAGATATCTCTGATCCACCAGGTCCGTCAATCCCATGGACTCGCAGGGGAAAACGATGATGGGACGGTCTTGATCGCCTCGTCCCCAAAGATTCCTGGGATATTTGGTGCTCTGCTCGATATTCATCTCCGAGGCATATGTGATGGCCCCGTCCTCTTCATCGATCCTATACGCGCTCAACTCTCCGTATCCGGGATGTCCATAGATCTCGAAACGAGCGTCTTGATTCGCCATATACCAGAGATTGCCGTCCACGCCCATGTAGCTCTTGAAGCGGGACTGAACCAATACGAGGGCCGATGGCACAGGAGTATTGGGAAGAAAACTCTCTGCTCTTTGAAACTCCAGAACGCGTCCTTTGGCTGGAATTTGATCGTTTCTGAGCTTTTGTAGCCTTTTCAGCATCGCCCCGGTTGTGTCTCCGTCGTTCAGCATGGCAACCAGCAACGCCGCGGCGCGATTCATGGTGCCTTCCAGGGCCACAAAATCCATCGAATCAAGATGATCGAAAGGCGTATTGATTAGCATTCGCGAATCGCCTGGAGAAGTGAGGCAGACTCCGGGACGTCCGAATCGAACCGCCATTTCGGAAGCGAAGCATATCTTTCCAGAAAACGCGTTTTCCCAGTTTCTGTCCTGGGTGGGATTGATTCCATCCGTGATCAACCCCTGTTCCACATCTTCGGGAAAAAGCCGCAAAGCGTGCGATAAAAACGCCTTTCCAATGGGAGAAAAAAATCTAAGCAAATGGGACTGCTGATAATACCACCCCACATAAACCATGCTAAGAACCGGACTTTTTGAGGTGATATCCAAGGAGATGAACAAAGGGATTTCATAGGGGGCTAGCGCTCTGAGAAGCCGCCATTCCCCTTCCAGGATGGGAAATTTTTCCTTGGCTTCTTCTGCTCCGCTATCCCTACCTTGAGCCCGCAGTTTCAGTTCACCCACCTTCTGTTCGATCTCATCCAATCGATCCTTGCGATCCTTCCCCTCCTTTCCCACGGCACGACAAAATTCCCGCGCTCCTGCCATCGCCTGATAGTGCCCCCCGGTGGCCAATAGAAGCACGGAATGCAGGGGCGGATCACTCGCGAGACGTCGCGCCATCTCGAGAAGGAGCGCCAACGACGCGCATGCTTCGGCACCGGGAGCCAAGGAAGGAACAACGGAGGTGGAATCGTAGTGAGCTTGGAGAACGATGCATAGCTTGCTGAGTTCAGGATCCCGGCCTCGAATAAAACCACAAACATTCGGGACTTTCACGTTCTGCCAAGGCATGTCACAGCGCAGTTGAATCCGCGGAGTGTCCCGCGCCGCCCATTCTGCCAGAAAAAGACCGGTTTCCCGTTCCACCCAAAAGCGCGGGATGTTCAGGGGAACCCGGAGAAATTTCTGTTCCGCTTCGGTTCGAGTCGTGCTCTCGGGGGCAATGAAAATGACAGCCTTGGCGCCCAAGGTGGCGGCATTGAGCCACTGTTGTTGACAGTGAAACTCCAGAAGAACAACGCTCCCCTCCACGATCAGCCCATGATAATCTCGGTAAGCGCTGGTACCACCATAAATCAAGCGACCGTTCAAACCATCTGGTGGCAGGTGGCTGGTCTTCACATGATTTGGAAGAAGAGGATGGATCTCAATGTCTTCCTCGTGTCCCTCCACGGTCAGAGAAGCGCCTTGGTCCACGGGGATAGGAATCAGAAAAGATTGGATATAGATCTCCTGGACTCCAGCCTCTTGAAAGGCATCCATGACCATTCGCGCTGCCACGCGATTTCCCGCTGTGCCGGTCATTCGGGAACCCAGACGAACAAAATTATCGATTCGTCCCACATCCGCCGCT
>Ga0114946_10000876_pt1 | contig 20593 bp, 19 predicted proteins | sample WalLakDeSediment_FD_88676 | JGI IMG/M metagenome (GOLD analysis project Ga0114946, IMG submission 88676) | Lake sediment microbial communities from Walker lake, Nevada to study Microbial Dark Matter (Phase II) - Walker Lake 11/02/13 Deep Sediment | ecosystem: Environmental > Aquatic >...
CGCCGCGACCGGGCGCGAACTCGAAGAGCTCGACGGCTTCTTGCAAGACGCGAATCTGCACATTGATCCGAGCACCAATTATCCAAAGTGGGACGGCACGCCGATGCGCCTCGGCGAGACCCTCGATTGGATGCTGATGGCCCGCTCGTGAGGCTGACCGGCCTGCGTTCGCCAGCGCCCGAGGTCGAGGCGCGAACGGCCTGGTGCGAGGGCGGCTGTCCTCACCCGCCCGCGCTAAACCCCGAGCTCCGCCGCGACCTCGACCCGCCGCTCGGCAAAGTCAACCCGCCAACGCCCCCCCCAATCGCGCGCGTGCGCGTCGCCTACCCAAGTCGGCACGGGGATCAAATCCCGCCGGGCCAGCTCGCGATGCAGGCGAATCTCCTGGTCCGGCTCGCGCGAGAACGGAAACGGGTTGCGCGGCTCATCACCCTCGAGGCTCGGATACTTCTGATCGTCGGCAGCGATCAACGCGAGCAGCTCGTGCCCGCGCTCGAGCATCGAGTCCAAGAACACGGCCGAAAACGGCCCGGGCACATGATCGTGAAGCGAGGGCTCGCGCGCGACCCACTTGGCCCAATCGAAGCCATAGATAAAGTCGTGCACGTAGCTGAAGTTGATCGCGGTGCGGCGACCATAGAGGCGCTGCAGCTCGGCCATGCGATCAAAGCGATCGCCCACGCATACCCGCGCGGCCGCTGGGGCGAGGCCGGCGGCTTCATCGAGGATCGCGGCGGCGATCAGATCCAGATCCCAAAATAGATTGCCGGGAAACGCGTCGAGCTGGGCTAACGCGAGCTCGCACAGGCCATCGGCGAGGGCCTGGGAGACGGCGTCGCGCAGGCGCGGATCGAGCGGCCCGAGCGCGGCAGCGTGGACGGCAGCGAGGCTCGAGGGTGCGGCGCGGTTGGGGTCGAGGCTGCGCAGCGGGCCGGCCTCGGCTTCGAGCTTGGCCTGGACCGCGTGGAGGTTGGCGACGGTCGCCAGGGGCCGCGCTGGGGCGCTCATCCTTGCCATCCAGGGGAGCCGGTTAGGGTTAGGCCCAGCAGGGTCAGGGCGATCAACGCGAGGGCGATCAGCGAGGCGCTGCGCCACTGGGCTTGATGCAAGAAGTGCTTGTAGAGGCGCTGGGCCGCGAACGCGTTGGTCTTGGCTTCGGCGCTGATCTGCCGTAAGCGCCGCCAGTTCACGAGGATCACGATCACCGCCAAGGCGCCGACGGGGGCCGGGATCACGCTGGCGAAGCGGGTGGTCACGGCCCAGATCACGCACGCGGCGAGGACCGTGCGCTCGACCATGGAACGCGCGGCCCGGTTGCCGTACTCGCTCGCGTAGGTCCGCTTGCCGCCCCGGCGATCGCTTTGCTCGTCGGCGAGGCCGCTGGCGATCGCGCTGGCGAGGGCGAGCACGGCGAAGCCCGGCAGCACCCATAGCTGGCGGGTCCAGACCTCGCCGCTTTGCAGGAATAGGTTGAACCAGGGGAGCGCGATGCCAACGCCGAGGGCCTCGAGCCCCTCGCCGCCGCCGCGGTAGTTCAGGCGCAAGGGCGGGAAGCTGTAGGCGAGGAAGATCGTGAGCAGGCCGAGGCCGGCCCAGGCGATCGACTCGCGGCCGAGCGCGACTTGGGCGTAGGCGGCGATGCCGAGGGCGGCCAAGCCCGCGAGGATGCCGGCCCACAGCAGGGCGCTCGCCGGGAGCAGCTCGTCGGGGATGGTCTTGGGCGAGCAGTCGTCCGGGAACATCTGCCGCTTGATCCGATCGACGCGGCGGTCGCTCCAGTCGTTGAGGAACACGATGAACAGCAGCTCGCAGATCGTGAAGCCGAGGCCGAGGGCCATCGCGCGGGGATCGAGGCGGGTGGCGGCGGCGACTCCGAGCGCTTGGCCGAGCAGCATGGGGACTAGCAGCTTGGGCCAGCTCTCGAGCTTGGCGGCGTAGATCCAGCGGCCGATTGGACTGCGTGAGGCCGGGTGCACGCCGGGAAGGTAGCAGAGCGCAGCCGGCTTGGGTCCCTTGATAGCCATGGCGGCGGGGCGTAGCGTCCCGGCCATGCACGGCAGCTACGGCATGTACAGGCGGGGCTTCGCACGAGTCGCGCTGCTCGGGGCGTTGGCGCTGGGTTTTGCGTGCACCAAGCAGACCGCGACGACCTCGCCGACTGACGACGACAGCACGCTCGACCCAGCCACCGATCAACAATCGGGCAAGGAGGCGGCGACCATCGTCCTGCGCGGGGCGACGGTGATGACGGCGGCCGGCGATCGCTACGCGCCGGGGGTCGTGGTGATCGTCGGCGACGCGATCACGGCGGTCGGCGCCGTCGATGGGGCCGACGCGATCGAGATCCCCGAGCAGGCGACGATCGTCGAGCTCGGCGCCGAGCAGGTGATCACGCCGGGGATCATCGACACCCACTCGCACATGGGCGTCTACGCCTCGCCGGGGCTCAAGGCCCACAGCGACGGCAACGAGATGGCCGGGCCGGTGACGGCCTACGTCCGGGCCGAGGACGGGTTTTGGCCGCAGGACCCCCAGCTCAACCATGCCTTGGCGGGCGGCGTCACCTCGGCCCAGATCCTCCCGGGCTCGGCCAACCTGATCGGCGGGCGCAGCTTCACGATCAAGCTCCGGCCCAACCCGCGCGCCGCCGAAGACCTGCGCTTCGCCGACGCGCCGGCCGGGCTCAAGATAGCCTGCGGCGAGAACCCCAAGCGGGTCTACGGCGAAAAGGGCGGGCCGGTCACGCGCATGGGCAACGTCGCCGGCTACCGCAAGGCGTTTCAGGAGGCCGTCGAGTACCAGCGCAAGTGGGCCAGCTACGAGCGCAAGCGCGTGGCTTGGGAGGCGAAGGACAAGACCCAGTCGGACAACAAGCCCGAGGGTGACGCGGCCGAGCAACCCGAGCCGCCGGGCCGCGACTTTGGCCTCGAGACCCTCGCGGGCGTGCTCGACGGCGAGATCCTGGTTCACATGCACTGCTACCGGGCCGACGAGATGCTGCTGATGCTCGATCTCGCCGACAGCTATGGGTTCTCGATCCGCAGCTTTCACCACGCCGCCGAGGCCTACAAGATCGCCGACGTGCTCGCGGCCCGGGGCACGGCCGCGTCGATCTGGGCCGACTGGTGGGGCTTCAAGCTCGAGGCCTACGACGGCGTGCGCGAGAACGCGGCGCTGCTGACCCGCGCTGGGGGCCGGGCGATCATCCACTCGGACTCGGCCGAAGGCATCCAGCGCCTCAACCAAGAGGCGTCCAAGGCGATGCACGCCGGGCGCAAGGCCGGCGTCGAGATCACCGACGAGCAGGCGCTCGCGTGGATCACCATCAATCCGGCGTGGGCGCTGGGCGTCGACGAGCGGACCGGCTCGCTCGAGCCTGGCAAGGCCGCCGACATCGTGGTCTGGAGCGGCGATCCCTTTAGCGTCTACACCCGCGCGGAGCGGGTCTACATCGACGGCGCGCTGGTCTTCGATCGCGCCAGCGAGCGGCCGCGCTCCGACTTTGATCTGGGCCTGCGTGACGATCTTCGAGGTGCGCCATGAACTACCGATTGCTCGCTCTGATCCCGACCCTGCTGCTGAGCTCGACCCCTGGCCTCGCCGCGGCGCCGCCCCAAGCTGCTCCGGTGAGCACGCCGGCGCGCGTCGACGCGCCGATCATCTTGACCAACGCCACGATCCACGTCGGTGACGGCGTGGTGCTCGACGGCGGCTCGATCCTGATCCAAGCCGGCAAGATCACGCGGATCGAGGCTGGCGCGATCACTGGGGTCGCGCAGGCGACCACCGTCGACCTTGGCGGCAAGCTCGTGACGCCGGGGCTGATCGCCGCCGACACCGATCTCGGCCTGGTCGAGATCAGCGGCGAGGACACCACCCACGACAACGCGCGCAAGGACGAAGGCGCGATCAAGGCCGGCTACAACGCGGCGTCGGCGATCAACGCGGACTCGAGCCTGCTCGCGATCCAGGCCATCGCCGGGGTGACCACGGCGGCCGTGGCTCCGCGCGGCGGCTTGATCTCCGGTGAGGTCGCGTGGATCGATCTGCTCGCGGGCGATCACGCGACGCTCGTCGCGAGCCCGCGCGTGGCCGTGGTCGCCAACTTCGGCCGCAGCTTCGCGAGCTCGCGCGCGGCCTCGCTGGCCGAGCTGCGCAAGGCGTTCGAGGACGCGGCCTGGTACCGGGCCAACCAGCGCGGCTACGAGCGCGGCGACGCCCGTGAGCTCATCGCCCACCCCGCGGATCTGCGCGCGCTGTGGCCGGTGCTCGACAAGGCCGCGCCGCTGATCGTCCGCGCCCACCGGGCCAGCGATCTGCTCGCGCTCGTCGAGCTCAAGGCGGCGCTCGGGATCGAGATCACCATCGTCGGCGCGGCTGAGGGCTGGAAGGTCCGCGAGCAGCTCGCCGCCGCCAAGATCACGGTCGTCATCCAGCCGACCGACAACCTCCCCAGCAGCTTCGACACCCTCGGCGCGCGCCTCGACAACGCCGCGCTCTTGCACGAGGCCGGCGTGACCGTGGCGATCGCCCACTTCAGCAGCCACAACGCCCGCAACATCACGCAAGAGGCCGGCGTCGCCGTGGCCAACGGGCTCCCGCGCGACGCCGCGCTCGCGGCCGTGACCCTCAACGTCGCTCGGGCCTACGGCATGGATCACGAGTACGGCACGCTCGCGCCCGGCAAGGTCGCGAGCTTGGTCGTGTGGGACGGGCTCGATCCCTTCGAGCTCTCGACCGCGGCCGAGCAGGTCTACGTCCGCGGGCGCGCGCTCGACATGCGCTCGCGCCAGACCCAGCTGCGCGATCGCTACTTGGATCTCGAGCGGTTCTAGCTCGAGCGAACCGGGCGCTCGCGGATCGAGGAGTCCTCGATCCGCACCGCCTTGGTCGCGAGCGCGTCCGCTTCTTCGTTGCCCTCGACCCCGGCGTGGCCGCGGACCTTGAGCAGCTCGATGTTCGGGAACTCGGGCAGCCGGAGCTTGATCTTGTCGATCAGCTGGACGTTCTTCTTGGCCTTCCAGCCGCCGATCAGCACCCCGAGCGACCAGCCGCTGTCGGTGTAGAGGTGGATCCGACGGGCGCGCTCGTCCTCGGCGAGGGACTCGAGCGCGCGGAGGATGGCCTGGAGCTCGGCGACGTTGTTGGTCGCCTCGCCGATGTACTCGCTGATCTCCGTGACTCGATCGGGCCGACGGATGTGGACGCCGAGACCCGCGGGGCCTGGGTTGCCCGAGCACGCGCCGTCCGTGTAGATGATGATCGTCTCGGCGTCGGCGGGCTGCTTGGGCTGCTCGCTGATCTGCGTGGCCGGGGTCGTGGCCTGCCCGCCGAACTCCTCGTCGCTGAGGAGCTCGGGCTCGCCGGGGAGATCTTCGATGTTTTCGCGGGAGGTTCGGTAGGACTTGTTGGCCCCCTGCTTGTAGCGAAACTCGATTAATTCTCGGCGGACGATCGGCTTGCCGGTGTCGAGCACACGGACCCAGATCTTGTCACCACGGTAGTCAAAAGCCTTCCAAGGCATGGGCGGCGGATGGTAGCAGCCTCGTCCGGCGCGGCGCTCTGTGCAAAGCGCGCTGGCGGGCCACATCCCTCGCTGGAGTTAACGCGCACCACGTTTCCTGCGATTGTGATTTCACGGCGCTTGACCGCGATAGGTGCGCCTCCTATAAGGCGACGACCATGAAGCGGATCCTGACGATGTCGCTGGCGCTCAGTGTGCTGGTTCTCCCTGCCTGCAAAGGAGGCGCGAGCGCCGATGCAGTGAAGCTCGTTCCCGACGAGGCTGATTTTATCATGGGCGCGAGCCCCAAGGCGATCGCCGGGTCTGAGCTCTACAAGAAGTTCTCGCCCGACTTCAAGGAGTCCTCGGACTACAAAGAGGCCGTCGGCATGTTCGAGGACTGCGGGCTCAAGCCGCTCGAGTTCGACGCGGTCGTCGCCGGTGGCGCGAGCGACGGTGACTTTGTCGTCGTCATCGCCGGTTCGGGCGTCGGCAAGCACGACGCGGCGACCTGCGTGGTCAAGGCCATGCAGAAGCAAAACGGCGAGGACGAGAGCGCCGAGGTCGTCACGGACGACGGCAAGGACGTCGTGAAGTTCGAGAAGGGCCGCGCCTATCTCGTCAACGACAACTTGGTGGCGATCACCTCGACCGCTTGGGAGACCAAGGTCGGCGAGCTGATCGACGGCAAGGGCAAGTCCGCCGCCGACAACAGCAAGAAGGATCTGCTGGCCAAGGTCGACCACAAGAAGGCGATGTGGTTCGTCGCCAACGTCCCCTCGGACATGGCGAGCATGGCGGCGATGGCCGGCCCGGAGGCCACCGAGGTCAAGACGGTGGTCGGCGCCATGGACCTGAGCAAGGGCATCGCGTTCGAGGTGCTCGCCGGCTTCGGCGACAAGGACAAGGCCAAGGCCGCCGCTGACGCGGTCCAGGCGATGTTCGACGGCGCCAAGGGCATGGCCCCTGAGGACCTCAAGGGCATGGTCGACAGCGTCAAGATCGAGGCCTCGGGCTCCGACGTGAAGTTCGCCGTGTCCGCCTCCATGGCCGACCTCGAGGCCGCCAAAAAAGCCTCGGGCATGTAGCCCGCGCGCAGCTTCGGGTGCTCGACGCGCTCCGGCTGCTCCGGTTGCTCGATGCGCGCTTTGCATCACGGCCCGGCCCTCCCCCTGCGGGAGGCCGGGCTGTCTGCATTTATTCGGCCGGTGCGATGACAAAGGGCCTCGGGTTCGTTAAGGTCCGCCGATGCGCCACCTCGCGTTCTCCACGATCTTCTTGGCCACCTCGCTCGTTGTGATCGCGCCTGGTTGCTCGAAATCCGGCAAGGACGCCGACGCTGAACAGGCCAAGGGAGCCGCCGACGCCAAGCCAGCCGACGCCGCCAAGTCAGCCGCCACCGCCAACCCAGCCGACGCTGGCGCTGAAGCGATCGCCAGGCCGGAAGCTGGTGGCGGCCCGGCGGTCGCGGCTGCGGCCCACGACGCAGGCCAGGGCCCGTTCGCGGCCGCCTTGGCGTTGGTCCCCGAGCAGGTCGAGTTCATGGTCGGGCTCAGCCCCAAGGCGATCCATGCGTCGCCGTTTTACGCGATGGTCGCCAAGGAGCTGGCTGAGGACCCCCAGTTTCGAGACGCCCTGGCCAGCTTCAAGGAGTGCGGCATCGACCCCAGCAAGCTCGACGCCGTGGTCATCGGCTTCAACCAAAGCGAGGAGTTCATGGTCGTCGTCGGCGGCGAGGCGATCGGCGAGGACGCCAAGGCGACCTGCGTGATCGGAACCATCCAAAAGCAAGCCGGCGAGGGAGCCACCGCCACGGTCGTCACCGAGGACGGCCGCAAGCAGATCGAGTTCTCCGACGGCCGTGCGTACCTGGTCAACGACCAGACCTTGGCGCTCACGAGCACGGCGTGGCAGCCGGCCGTGACCGAGCTGATCAACGGCAAGGGCACGCCGGCGTTCACCGGCAACAAGCGCGAGCTGTTCGCCAAGGTCGACACCGGCGCCAGCGTCTGGGGCGTCGCCGCTGTCCCGTCCGAGTTCGCGGCGATGGCCGGGATGCTGGGCCTGCCGCCGGAGCTGTCGGGGCTTCAGGGGCTGACTGGGAGCGTCGACCTCTCGACCGGCGTGGGGGTCAGCGTGCTCGGCACCTTCGACGGCCCGCAAAAAGCTACGGCGGTCGCCACCCAGCTCCAGAGTCAGCTCGCCGCGATCGCCCCGGCGGTGCCCGCCGAGCTCGCTGGTGTGGTCAAGACCATCAAGATCGAGGCCAGGGAAGCGGACCTGGCGCTCACCATGAGCGCGACCGTTGCCGAGCTGATGGCCGCCAAGAACGTCGCACCTCAGTGATCTCACAGCGAGGCACTGGACGGCTCGCCCCGTCTAGGCTTCAATGCGCGCCCCCTCTCCCGCCAGCTGCTGTTGGCGGTGCCCAACGGGAGAACCAGACATGAGTAAGCCAAACAAGCCCAGCCCGCTGCAAGTCGTCACCGATCGCTTCGGCTCCAAAAAGGACCTGGCCAAGCGCCTCGCCGACGTCCTCGAGCCCGCGCAGGACGAGTCCAAGGACGAGCTCGCCGCTCGCCTCTCGCTCGCCTCCAACGCCAAGCTCTTGCACCTCAACGCCCTCGCCGAGAAGGTCGCCGCCCACGGCGGACGTGAGGGCCTGGTCGAGAAGGTCGCCACCACCGAGAACAAGTCCGGCGACAAGGACTACCTAAAGGCCCTGACCGAAAAGCGCACGCTTGGGTGGTTGGTCGACCGGGTCGAGACCTACGCCAAGCACGCTCGGCGTGCGCAACGAGCCAGCTGAGCCCGCTGCGCACCCCTGCTACGCCAAGCGCCGGCTCCCGCGAGGGGGCCGGCGCTCGTGTTTGAGCAGCGCTTGGCTTTCTAAGCTTTGAGCAGCTCGCGCAGGGTTCGGTGGGCCAGCTCGACCTTCTCGGCCGCGTTGCGCAAGGCCGCTTGCGCGATCTCCCAAGCCTCGGCGTTGATCTGTCGGATCAGCGCCTCGCCGTCTTGGTGGGTGCCGCTTTGCATCGCGAGCCCGGTCACGAACTCGACCCGCGCTTGGCCGCTGTCGTCGGGCTTGGTCGCCGAGATCGGCAACAGCTCGGCGAGCTGGGTGCGCGCGGCTTTGAGGTCTCGATAGGCCTGGTCGAGCTCAGCTAGGAGGTCTGCGATCTCGTGTTCCGACATGGGTGGGTGCTCCTCTGATCGATTAGCTACGCCGCCGGCGGACGAAGCCGAACAGCGCCAAGCTCGCGAGGCCAAAGCCGACGCCGCCCAGCGGGGTGTCGGTGGTCGAGCAGGCGCCACAGCCCGGCACGCTGTGCTTGTCGTAGCCGCGGACCTTGTTGTGCTCGTCGAGCAGGCGGTTGATCTCCTCGGTGTTGTTGACGAGGTTCACGAGCGGGGCGTCTTGCGCCGCGGTCTCTTGGTCGACCTCTTCGGCGAAGGGCATCTCGTCTTGGAAGTCGGGCCAGACCAGGGGATCGCCAGCGGGGAAGAACACCTCGCGGCCGTCGGGCAGGGTCACGAGCCGGCTGCCGTCGCACAAGATCCGCTGGTTGGCGATGTGGACGGCTGGGACCTCGGGCAGGGTCGAGTTCGACCGAAACATCGGATCGGTGTTCATCTCGGACGGCGAGATCGTGGTGTACATCCGCGTCAGGTAGGGGTTGGCCGCGACCAGCAGCGAGGCGTTGAGGCCCGGGGCGAAGATCCGCTGCTCGAGCTTGGCCGCGAACGCGGCCGCGTCCCAGGCGACCAGATCGATGTCCTCGGCGTAGCAGCTCAGGCAATCGTAAAACTCATTGAAGCTGACCCCGGCGGGGACCGGGATGTACTCGGCGAGCAGCGGCCCGAGCAGCGGGTGCAAGCTCAAGCACACGAAGTTGAAGTCGAGGTCGCAAAAGAACAGGCCGTCGGCTTGCAGCCGCTCGATCGCGCCGACCGGGCTGTCGACCAGCCCGGCGTAAAACGCCGAGCTCCAGCTCGGGTCGTAGACCTGGCTGAGGTCGATGACGTCGCTGGTGCCCGCGTACTCGGTCACGAACGCGTTGCCGTCGGCCTCCGGGGAGTCGACGGCGAGCGTGACGACCTCTTTGTAGTTGGCCGCGTTGCTGAACCAGTCGATCTTGAGGGGGTTGACGAGCACGTGCCGGTAGTTGGTCGGGACCACCCGGGCGTCGCCCAAGAAGAACACGCCGATGTCCATGTCCTCGACCGCCGCGATCTGGGTCAGGCGGATCGGCACGCAGGGCTCGACGCCTTCGTAGCGGATCACGATGGGGTGGACCTCGTCGACGCCGGCCTCGACCGCGAGCTTGAGCGCGACGAACAAGAATTCGTTGTCGAGGTAGTGGGCGAGGATCGGCTCGGCGTTGGGATCTTGCTGGTAGCCGTTGTCGCCGAGCCAGGTCATCACGCCCTCGACGGTGCCGCCGTCGAGCACGGCGATCTCGAAGGCGCCGACGGTGTCTTGGAACACGACCTCGGGCACATCGGTCCCGCCGTCGTCGCCTCCCTCCCCGCCCGTGAGCCCGCTGCCACCGTCATCGCCGCCTTCATCACCAAAGTCGAAGCCATCGACCGGGCCGCAGACGTCAGCGGTGAAGCTCTGGAAGTAGCGCGGGGCGGTCCCGGCCATCATCGCGGCGAACAGCGGCTGCGAGCCGACGGAGAAGGTCGGCAGCGCGGTCACGGGGATCACCCAGGCGAACTGCTCGGCCGGGGTCTCCGGGTCGATCTGGATCTGGATGTGAGCCTCGACGCTGTTGTCGCCGATGTGAAACAAGATGTTCTCACCGGTCTGGTCGACGGGCATCGGCACGGCCGGCCCCGCGTCGCAAAAGGTCCCGCCGCAAGCTCGAGCCGGGGTCGGGATCATCAAGGGGATTGCCAAGGCGATCAACGCCGGCACGAATGGAAACACGCGAAAATTAACCATGTTGTTCAGCCTCGGGGGGCGGCGCTACGGCGCCATCGCTTCCATCATGGCCATGGTTTCGCGCGGTTGGCCATGAGAACCACCACAGGGCCGCCAACGGCAGCAAGCTCAGGGGCCCTGGGAGCCCGAGCAGGCGGCCCAAGGTCGTGGCCGTGCCCGGTGGCGTCGCAGCAAACAGCTGCGGAACGGCGTAGGTCCAGACAGGATCGCCGTAGGCTGGGGCCTCGGGACCGGCGGCGGTGATCAGCACGATCTGGGCGCACGAGATCGCCCCGAGCACGGCGACGGCCCCCGGCAGGCGGACGAGCGCGGGGCCGAGCCCGATCGCCAAGAACCCCAGCATCGGGACCGCGTGGCGGGGGCCCAAGGAGGCGCCGCCGCTCCACATGTAATAGCCGCTGTTGAGCAGCAGGTACCAAGCGATGATCGCCGCGGCGACCAGCAGGTCCGCGTGTCGCAGCGGCGCCCCGACGGCCGCGCTCGGGTCTTGCTGGTCCGGCTCGATCGGGGCCCGGGCCATGAGCCGCACGCCGAGGCCCCAAGCAGCGAGCAACAGCACCGGTGAGAGGTAGAACAACCCGCGGAACCGGCCGAACAACAGCTGAGCCAAGACCGCGGGGTCGGGCAGCCCGATGCCGTAGGCCACGGCCATGCCCTCGGCGAATTCCTCGAGGTAGACGAAGTCGTAGCCGGTCTTCAGGGGGCCGCCGAACGCCCAGCTGTGGTAGGCGGCCAAGATCACCGCCCACGGCAGCCCGCCCGCGGCGATCCAGGCCCCGAGTCGCCAGCCCCGCCGCCAGCTCGCCCAACCGACCAGCAAGACCACGGGCACCGCGGCGGTGTACTCGGACAGGACCGCCCAGCCGAGCAGGCTCCCGACCACCAGGCCCAGGCCGGCTGGCCCCGGTCGCAGGGCGTGTCTGTCGGCGAGCACGACCAGCGCGTAGCTCGCGATCAACAACGACCCGGTGAGCTGGTGGCCATAAAAGCCGCAGGCGTAGGCGAGCGTCGGGGTCGCGAGCAGCCACGCGAGGGTCACCCACGTCGCCCGCGTCCGGTCTCCGCCGAGCTCGCGGAGCATGACCAGATAAACCAACGCCGCCGCCGCGAGGGTCGGGAGGCTGACCACGACCATGCGACACACCCACAAGGCCGCGAGCTGGGCCGAGTTGTAGGCCAGCGCGTCGCCAGGCAGGCGATCTTCGGGGGCTGGGATCTGTTCGGCGGCCGCGATCGCGGGATCGAGGGGGATGACCCGGACCTCCGGCAGATCGGCGCCGGTCAGCCGGCGCAGGCCGTAGAAGCCGGCGTAGGGCAGGGTCGCGAGCAACGACACGCCCGGGGCCTTGTCGCTATAAAAATGGCCGTCGCGGTAGCTCTTGTCGCCGGTGGTCACGTGCCAGTCGTCGATCACGACCTCGCCGTGCTCGACTAGGGCCCGGGTCAAGGCCAGCCGAGAATTTTGGTTCCACGCGGGCGGCCCGACGAAGAACCCGAAGGTGCACAGCAGCGCCAGGGCTATCGCCCCGATCCGAGGGTGCTCGGCGAGACGCGCGAGCAACTCACGCGCGAAGCTAGCAGCCCGTGGCTCGCCGACGGCCATGCTCCGATCAACTAATGGAACTGCGGGCCGCCGTCGTCATCGGGCTCTTCGCCCGCGTCCGGATCGGCGACCCCGCGGCTGTCGACGAGGTGGATCACCGGCGTCGGCGCCGACGTGTGGCGCCCGTCGATCTCAACCATCGCCCGGCTGAGCGCCTCGTGGAGCTCGCGGGTGGCGTTCTCGGTGATGCGCACGGTCGTGGAGCCGACGCTGACGTGGACCGCCCCGCAGCTGCATCGATCGATCTTGCAGATTTGGGTGCGGACGAGGGTCTTGATGATGTGTTGCATGGTTGCAGCGCCCAAGAGCGCTCAATAGGTCTCGCAGCGGGTCTCGTTCGCCGCGCACAAGAACCGCACGTGAATGTGGGCGGTGTGGCCTTTTTGATTGCGGACGATCCCGTTCTTGTTCCCGCTGGTCTCGGGGTACTGCAAGATCCGCTCGATCAGATCCTTGCTCGCGCCCGCGCGCTTGGCGGCCCCGAGCAGGTGCTTTTGGCGATCGGTGGTCAAGAAGATGTACTCGACCTCGCCGGTGCCGACGAGCGCGAGGATCAGCCCCCAGGTCGCGTCCCAGTCGACGTCGTTGACGTTGTTGACGTCGCCGTCCGGGCGCTGGAGCGGGAGCCGGATGTCGACGTCACGGCCGCTTTGGTGGGAGGAGTGGGGCCGAAGCCGGCCGCCGCCCTTTTTGCTGATCGCGCCGATCATCAGCGCGCCGGAGTAGGCCGTGGCTTGGCGCCACTGCGCGATCGCGAGCTGAAGGTTGTACAGGGCGTGGCTGCTGCCGTAGCACTCGTCGGGCTTGCGGATGGTGTAGAGCTTCTTGTTCTCTGGCAGCGCGATCGAGTTGACGATCTTGCCCTTGTTGGGCGTGCCCACCGAGACCGCGCCCTTGGGGATCGCGACGACCGGCAGCACGGCGGCGGTCTTGGTGATCGCCGCCGCGCTCGCGCCCGCGCTGGTCCCCGCGCTGGCCGTCGCGAGCTCGTCGGTCGGGCTGCGCAGGCCGTCGGGATCGCTCAGCGGATCGACCCAAATGATCAGCTCTTGGCCAGCCTTGAAGGTGCGCGGGACCTTGGGGTTCCAGCGCTGGCGCAGGTGGTCGGGGTCGACGTGGTGCGCGCTGGCGATCTTGTTCCAGGTGTCGCCATACTTGACCGTGTAGGTGATCTTTTGCTGCGGCGGCGGGACCCGCTTGGTGTAGACCGCGAGCTTGTGGCCGGCGTAGATCCGCGGCTTGTCCTTGTTGAGCTTGTTCCAGCGGATCAGCGAGGCCGGTTGCACGTCGTAGCGCGCCGCGATGTCGTCGAGCCGCTCGCCGGGGATGACCTCGTGCTTGATCCACTGGGCCTTGGCGAGCTGCTTGATCGCGGGCTTACTCGGCTTGCTCGCGGGCGCGCTGGGCTTGGACTTGGGCTTGGCCTCGGCCTCGGGCTCGGGGTCGTCGGCTTCAGCCTGGTCCGACTTGTCGGGCTTTTGCGGCGGGCTCGAGCGCGCGGCCGGGGCCGGGACCTGGGCGAGGTCGGGGAGCTCGTCGGGGTCGGGGAGCTCGGAGAAGCGCGAATCGGCGCCGTCGGCCGGCTCGCCGACCACGTTGGTGGTCGACGGCGGCGAGGCCCCGACGGCGGTCGGCAGCCACAGGCCAGCGAGCGCGGCGGTGATGATCACGAGCCGCCGGTTGCCTCGGTCAGTCATCGATCTGCGTGGGGATCCCAAGCGCCGTGAGGACCTCGGGATAGACTTTGTCGGCTAGGTATTCGCTACCAGACATGGTGAAGTGGATGCCGTCCTCGGCTCGCAGCTCGCGGCTCTTGCCCTTGACCGGCGCCGACGCGATCAGTTGACCTTGCGCGTCGACCAGGAACTGCGTGGTGTCCAAGTATAAGGCCCCGTCGCCAAGTGACGCCACGGCGTCCTGTTGGATCTGACGGATCAGCACCAGCTTCTTCTCGAGGCTGCGCATGCCCATCATCGGGAGACCGAGCCACATGACCCGGGCGCCGTCTTCGCCCTCGATCGGGGTGGTGACCCGGCCGAGGAAGTCGTCGACCCGGTCGCGGTACGCGCCTGGCCACTGATCGGTATCCCAGCGCACGCGCGAGCTGCCCTTCCACGCCGGGATGTCCTGGCCGTCGTTGCCGCCCATCACCACGATCACCAAGTCGGGCTTGCGCAGCTCGACCTGGCGCGTGCCTTGATCGAACCAGTCATAAAAGTCGGGGCGGGCGAGGCCCGTGGCGCTCTTGGCCTTGCGGTAGCAGACCACGTCGGGGTGGGCGTCGAGCTTGCTCTCGAGCAGCACGCCAAAGCCCGTCGCCGCCAACGAGTCGCCGAGGATCAGCACCTTGCGAGGCTGCTTGGGGCCGGCGTCGTCAGCTGGCTTGGCGTCGTCCTGGGCGAGCGCCGGCTCGGGGCCGTCTTGCGCCGCGGCGGGGTCGGCCTTGGCGAGGACCTCGGCGTCGGGGGTGTCGGGCTCGGCAGCGTCGGCGCTCGGCTGCGCTGGGTCGGCGTCGTCGGCCGGCTCGGCGGCGGGAGCGTCGGCTCGGATCGCGGCGGGGGGTGTTGCGACGCCAGTACCCGAGGGCTCGGTACAGGCCAACACCGGGAGCACGGTGAGCGTGAACAGCGCGAACCCGCGCGCGATCGAGGTGGAGGTCATGGGGCGGACGCTAGCTGAAGTCGATCGGAGCAGGAAATAAGTGGATGGCGATCGCCGCGACCGCCACGCCCGGGCCCCCTGGAGTCATTCCCGAGCGTCGGGGCTGGGCCTAGGCCGCGCTCGGCGGCGGCCGATCGGCTCAGGCGCCACTGGAAAGCCGAGCATGACTGTGAAACACTGGCGGCGTCCCGCAGGAGCGAAACCCCATGCTGAAGAACGACACGTCTGCCCTCTCTCGCTGGCGAACCGCACGTCGCGTCACCCTTGGCGCGATCGCGATCGCCGGTACCATGAGCACCGCCGCGGCGGTCGCCAACCGCGTCGCCGAGCACCCTTGTGGGGCCCAAGCCCACGCCTACGCCGAGTACCAGAGCTTCTCCGGTGTCGGCGTGGTCATCACCCAAGACGGCGACCAAGTCGTGGTCTCCCACGTGCTCGCCGGGGCCCCGGCCGACGGCAAGCTCCACCCCGGCGCCATCTTGTTGAGCGTCGATGGTGAGCGCCCCGTGCACCTGAATGAGTGGGCCACCATGATCCGCGGCGAGCAGGGCACGACGGTCGAGTTCGAGGTCGCGTACCCCTGCTCTGGCCGGGACACCGTCGTCATCGAGCGCGACATCGTCCACGTCACCGATCGCCAGCTGAACGCCAGCCTGCGCCGGAACGGGCGCTAGCCGCCCCGCTGACGCGCTCGCAAAATTGTCGCTATCGCCTGGTCGATCTGACCAGGTGCTCGCCGTTCCAAACCCGATCCTCGGGCTACGCTTCTAAAATGAGCGGAGGGATCGCGCGATGAGACTCGAGGATCTAGCAGAGCTGCTCGCGGGCACCGTCGAAGACTTTCGCCGGAGCCCGACCCACTGGCAGTTCGCCCACCACGACATCCCCATGGCGTGCTTGATCGACTCGAACTTCGATCGCATGCGGCTGATCGCGCCGATCACCGACATTGGCGAACTCGACGCCGGGGTCAAGGACGCGGTCTTGGAGGCCAATTTCCACACCGCGCTCGACGCCCGCTACGCCAGCTCCAACGGGCTGCTGTTCGCCGCCTTCGTCCACCCGCTGAGCTCGCTCGATGAGCCGCTGGCCCGCTCCGCCCTCGATCAAGTCGCGTCGCTCGTCCACACCTTCGGCACGCACTTCAGCAGCGGGGCCCTGGAGTTCGTCGGAGCCGGCGGCGGCGGGGGCTCGCTGAGTTTGGACTTCGATGGCGATGATGACGATGATGACGGCCCATTGCTGAATTGAGTGAGGATCGATTGAAGCGGCTGCTCTGGATGCTAGGGACCCGGAGTGAGCAGCCGAACACCGACTCCGACCCGCGCCCTCGCGTCCATGCTGCTGGGCCTGCTCAGCGCTTGCGCCGACATGCCAACGCCGATCCCCACGGCGGCCTACCCGACGGTTGCGCCGGAGCCTGCGCGGACCTTGGTGATCATGCTGCCAGGCGCCGGTGACCGGGTCGGGACCTACGATGACCACGGCTTCGTCCAGACGATGCGCGACACCGGCATGGACGTCGACATGCTCGAGGTCGACGCCCACTTTGGCTACTACAAGAGCCGCACGCTGCTCGATCGCATGGGCGCCGACGTGCTCGCGCCCAACCGGGACAAGTACGATTCGATCTGGATAGTCGGGATCTCCATGGGTGGGATCGGGGCGCTGCTCACGGCCTGGACCTACCCCGAGGACATCGACGGCCTGATCCTGATCGCGCCTTACCTCGGCCGGCGAAAGACGCTCCGCTCGATCGGCAGCGCCGGCGGGCTCGCAGCCTGGCAGCCCCCGGCGCAGGTCGATGACGAGTGGGACATCGAGATCTGGCGGATGCTCAAGGGGATCAGCGAGGCCGGCGCCGTCGGCAAGCCCGAGCTCTACCTGATGTACGGCCAGGACGACTTCGGCGTCCGCGCCCACGAGATGCTCGCCGCCGGGCTCCCGCGCTCGCGCGTGCGGACGGTCCCCGGCGGCCACGCGTGGACGACCTGGACCACGCTTTGGGACGGCCTGATGGACGAGCGACCCATCGGCGGCGGCCCACAGCTCACTGCGCGATCACCAGCAGCTGCTGCCCAGCCGTGATCAGCCCCGGCACGTAGGTCTCGACGCGCAAGCTCAGCTCGCCCTCGCCGGCGATCATCCAGCTCCCGAGCTCGTCGAGCGGCTCCGTCGGCGTGGTCCAGGCCTGGACCACCTGCGGATCACCGACCGGCCCGACCTGCATGGGCGCCGACCAGGTGAAGCTCGGGTCGTTGGTGGCGGCGGTGAACAGTGAGGCGATTGCGAGGCGGACCGTGCGGGGCTCGGGCCCGGGGTTTTGCAGGTCGATCTCGACGATGTAGCGGTGGCCGTAGTTGCCCCAGGTGCGCTCGGCCGAGTCGTTGTGGATCGTGCGTGCGGCCGCGGTCTGCTCTTGCAGGGTCACGCCGTCCCACGCGAACTTGGCGGCGGTGTTGAAGCAAAACCCGAGGTGGCCGGGGCCCGGTGGGAGCGCGGCGCCGAGGCTCGCGACGATCTCGCTGTGCTCGTAGAGCCCGGCCTCGCGGCCGTAGGCGTTGGGCCCGGGCAGGGCGATGTCGCCGGCCGCGGGCGGGCCTTGGCTGGCGTTGATCGCCGCGGCTGGATCGTTGGTGTTGGTGACCACGGCGTAGAAGTAGACGCCGGCGCTGGCCTCGAGCTCGAACCGGCCGTCGATCATCTGGCTGGGCCCGAGCGCCTTGCTGACCAGGACCACGCCGGTGCCCGGCGCGATGACCTGGGCGGGGATCGTGATCGCCGGCTGCTGCGCGAGCCAGTCGGCGGCGACGTGGTAGCTCGGGCCGGTCCCGGCCCCGAACAGCGGGTGCTCGCCGTTGGTGTAGAGCGAGCCGACGGCGCTGACGCTGATCGGCTCGGCCTGCGGGTTGCTCGCGACCAGGTGCACCCACTTGTTCGCGCCGGAGCCGTTGAGGTGAAACAGGTAGGCAGGGAAGCTGCCGCTCAAGGGGTCGGCCGCGCCGCCGCGGGTGGGATCGGTGCGCGAGTGCAGGACCAGCCAGCCGTTGCCGGTGAACCGCTCGGGGTTGTTGCTGACCCAGATCGGCGGGCCGCTCGGGCTGGTCGGGAGATCGCGGAGCTCGGCGCCCGCGATCGGACCCGAGGGCGCGCCGGGGAGCCAGTCGTCGGGGCCGATCTGCGCTGGCTCGCCGTCGCCGTCGCCGTCGCCGTCACCGGGATCGCCGTCGCCGTCACCGGGCTCGCCATCGCCGTCACCGGGCTCGCCGTCACCGGGCTCGCCATCACCGGGATCGCCGTCACCCGAGTCGCCATCACCGGGCCCGCTGGTCTCGCTCGCATTGGCCGTACCGTCGTCGTCGCTCGGGCGACAGCCCGCCAGCACGAGCAGACCCAGGCTCGCCAGACCAATGAAGCGGATGAGCAGCATGCGCGCGCGAGTCTAGCAGCCCGTCGGACGCTTCCCTTGCGGGGCCGCGCGCGGGAGACTGGCGGCCATGGCCGCCGTGGTGACTGGCTTCGTGCTGTTGATCTTCGTGCTCGGCTACCGGTTTTACGCCCGGTTCATCGGCCGACGGATCTTCGCGGATCACGATCCCAATTTTAAAACGCCAGCGCACGAGTTCGAGGACGGCCGCGACTTCGTCCCGACCCCGCGCGCGGTCTTGTTCGGCCACCACTTCACCTCGATCGCCGGCGCGGCGCCGATCATCGGGCCGTGCGTGGCGGCCTACTGGGGCTGGGTGCCGGCGCTGGTGTGGATCGTGGTCGGGACCGTGTTCATGGGGGCGGTCCACGACTACGGCGCGCTGGTCGTCAGCGTCCGCGAGAAGGGCCGCTCGATCGCCGACATCGCGGGCACGGTGATCAGCGGCCGGATCCGCCTGATGTTCCTGTGCTTCATCATGGTCGTGAGCTGGCTGGTGCTGGCCGTGTTTGCGATGGCGATCGCCGACTTGTTCGTGCAGGTCCCGAGCTCGGTGCTGCCGGTCAACGTCGCGATCGTGGTCGCCCTGGTGATCGGCTGGCTGCTCTACAAAAGGCGGGTGCCGCCGCTGATCCCCTCGTTGGTCGCGTTGCTGGTCTTGTATTCGTTCGTGTGGATCGGCACCAAGGTCCCCGTCGATCTCGCGGCGACCGGGCTCGACCCCGAGCAGGTCAAGTTCACCTGGATCGTCGGCCTGTTCGTGTACTCGGCGATCGCGAGCTTGCTGCCGGTGTGGTTGCTGCTCCAGCCCCGCGACTACGTCAACAGCCACCAGCTCGTGGTCGGGCTCGGGCTGCTGTTCATCGGCATCTTCGTCGCCCACCCGAGCTTCGACGCCCCGGCGATCCGGATGTCGGGCGCGGACGCCCCCTCGATGTTCCCGTTCTTGTTCGTGACCATCGCCTGCGGGGCGATCTCTGGGTTCCACGGGTTGGTGTCCTCGGGGACCACCTCCAAGCAGCTCGACAAGCTCGAGGACGCCCGGCTGATCGGCTACGGCAGCATGCTCGGCGAGGGCGCGCTGGCCCTGGCCGCGACCATGGCCGCGGTCGCGGGCATCGGCCTGGTCGGGTTTTGTACCTTGCCCGGCGGCGTGGTCGTCGAGGATCTGAGCTGGGCGGTCTACTACGACACCTGGGCCCACGCCTCGGGCAACAAGGCGGCGGCGTTCGTGCTCGGCGGCTCGGCGTTCCTCGCCGAGCTCGGGTTCTCCACGGTCTTGGCCTCGACGCTGATGGCCGTGCTGGTGATCTCCTTCGCCTCGACCACGCTCGACACGGCGACTCGGATCGAGCGCCTGATCATCGCGGAGATCGGCGAGGCCATCCAAGTCCGGGCCCTGTGCAACCCCTACGTCGCGACCACGATCGCCGTGCTCCCGGCGATCATGCTCGCGACCATGCGCGTCGACGGAGGCAAGCGCGAGGCGGCCTGGGCGTTGTGGCCCGTGTTCGGCGCGAGCAACCAGATGATCGCCTCGCTGACCTTGCTGGTCTTGGCCCTGTATTTTTGGCAGCGCCGCCGGCCGGTCCTGCCCTTGGTGGTCCCGATGATCTTCCTGATCGCCGTCACGATGGTCTCGCTGGCCTTGCACCTCCTGCAATTTTGGGCCGCGTCGCAGTGGCTCTTGGTCAGCGTGACGGTGGTGCTCACGAGCCTGATGCTGTGGATGAACGTCGAATCCCTCGCGCTCTTCGTCGGCTTGCTGCGCGAGCGAAAACAGGCTCGGAACAAGGGTTAGCCTGGGCTAGGTCGCCGCGGGCGGAGCGAGCCTCTGGCGAATCGCGCGATCCCCAGGGCCTTGGAGCCCTAGGTGAAACGAGCGCGGTCGCTCGAGCTCGAGCACCATCTGCGTAAAACCGGCCGCCGACCCTTGCGCAGCCTGGCCCCAGTTGGGAGACTTCAGCCCCCGAACCGCGGAGGCCGTGAGTGTCGAGTCACTACGTTCTCAAAATTCAATACGTCAACAAACCCCCCGAAACCCGCAACATCGGCGCACGAGTGACAACTCTCGGACGCGAAGCCGGAGACATCGTCCTTGGTGATCCGCAGTCGTCCGGTCGTCACGCGGAGATCTACTTCGAGAATGACCAGGTCCGCGTGAAGGACCTCGGCAGCACGAACGGGACCTTCTTTAGCGGCCAGCGAGCTCCCGAGTTCGCGATGAAGCCCGGTGAAGGCTTCTCGATCGGCCAGACGGTCATGACGCTGATGGCGATCCATGGTGACCAGCGCCTCGGCGCCGGCAAGACCATGATCGCGATGGGCGGCATGCCCCGACCGCCTGGAGCGCCGCCCGGAGCCCCGCCGCGTCCGCCCGGAGCACCACCGGCCTCGCCCGCTGGGTTCGGAGCCCCGCCCGGAGGTCCCCCGCAGGGCTTCGGAGCGCCG
>Ga0114946_10000877_pt1 | contig 20591 bp, 14 predicted proteins | sample WalLakDeSediment_FD_88676 | JGI IMG/M metagenome (GOLD analysis project Ga0114946, IMG submission 88676) | Lake sediment microbial communities from Walker lake, Nevada to study Microbial Dark Matter (Phase II) - Walker Lake 11/02/13 Deep Sediment | ecosystem: Environmental > Aquatic >...
CCACAGCAATTGCCGGCCTGGTGGAATTATAATTACCGGTCTTTACTGAATTATATGGAGCAGTCGGTGTTTGGCCTCCGGGGTATTGTCAGAGACTCCGTTACTGGATGGCCTATGAAGGCTGAAGTGTATGCGCTTTCTCATGAATTGGATAGCTCATGGGTTTATTCCTCACTTCCCACAGGAAAATATCACAGGCTGCTGCCGGCCGGTACCTATTCGGTCAGGTATGCTGCACCCGGTTATGCGACCAAAGTGATCCACAATGTCAATGTTGCGAACAGGCAGGCAACCTACCTGGATGTATTACTGGTACCCGAAGGAGGAGGGGTCGGAAGTGTCGATCAATACCTGGTAAGTCAACATATAAAGATCCGCCCGAATCCGGTAAAAGGCTACGTGATAAAATATGAATCGGAATATCTGATAGAATCAGTTTGTTTATACGATGTATCCGGGAAGATACTGGCCGAATGGAGTGAAGGGAAGATGGAAGGCCATCTGGACCTGGGATCTGTCACCAATGGTTTTTATTACCTGCGATTTATAACTACTGAAGGCTGGGGTTTGAAAAAACTGGTGATCGACCGGTAATTTCTCATCCCCCGAATCGAATGCCCATCTCCAGCACCCCCCGGAAAATAAACACGATGATTATCAGCACGAGGGCATTCAACCATGCGACCCGTCGCTTTTTTGTATCTTCTTCGAAATATAGCTCCGGATAGGCCCTGCTGGCTAACAGTATAGGTATTATACTCAGAATTAGGGTTAAAACGATAAAAGTGTCATAGTAAATAAACCTTGGCAAACGGATGGCTATGAGAAAAACATTCCCAAGAAGGTATGGCATCATAACTTGTGCCGACATGAAAAAAGACCTGTTCCGGATACCTATCTGATTATAGTAGGTATTGGCTGATATCAGAAATGGCCTGGTAGTGAGTAATCCTGCAATAACCAAAATAAAAATAGAAAATATTGAATACAATACCCGGCCTGTGTCCATAATGTACATCCAGCTGATGACGTGCCCTACCCCTGTTTCAAAGAGCGTTCCGATAAGCATAGCTCCAAATAACATATTCACTGCATGAAGGTAACCCCAGAGAAAAAAGAGTTTGAATGAACCGCTGCTTTCACGGATATTATTGTATATAAAAAGAAATGATATCCCTAATACCAGGTTGACCAGTGGACCGGCAGAAAAAATAGTCTTGACGGAATCATGATACCAGTCCTCAGGGCTTATAATAAAATAGATCTCATAATAATAGACCATTGTCGGATAATCAAAAAAACTCGCTGCCAGGACGGTAATAGCCTGCCCGGCGAGAAACAGGGCCAGGTAGGACAATACAAACAGGACGGTTGAATTGAAGGCGATGACCAGGTAGGTCCTCATGGTGGTGATCAGATCCAGGATAAGTGAAAACAGTTTTTTGATGTTCCGGATGTTGATGGAGCGGGGGAAGGCCTTTAGACTCCTGATCCGCGTTTTGAAATAATATTTCAACAGCCTCTTTCTTTTTTTCTTTTCAATTCTTTTTTGAAGATGTTCTTTTTCCCTGAGCTCCGACGATAACCTTTTGATTTCAGCCTTTGCCTGCCGCTTCTGTTCCCTTATTTCAGCCTTCAGGTCTGCTTTGTATTTCCTGGCCTTTATTATCTCTTCCTTCGACTTAATTCGTTGACGCAGCTTTTCCTGTTTATCGAATTCCGCTAATTTCTGCCTGACCTCCTTTTCTTCCAGAAAGGCAGCTTGTTGAAATTTCCGGTTTTTCTCACGTTCTATTCTTCGCTTATAACGAATGTACCGGATTCGCCTGTACATCTTATAGACAAATGAATAGGTTCGCTTTTTTTTTCCGGATGCAGACGACATTTTATTATTATTCCATGAAATCCAGACACAGGCGGCAACACATGAGAGATCAGACGGTTATTGCCTTGATCTCTGTTTGGGAATATTTGCCTGCATCAAGTTTTTCTTTTACCCTGGCAAAGGCGTGAATGGTTTCCTGCACATCTTCGAGTGTATGAACAGCTGTAGGGATCAGCCGGAGCATGATAACGCCTTTTGGGACTACCGGATAGACCACGATGGAGCAGAAGATATTATAGTTCTCACGCAAGTCGTAGGTAATATGCGTGGCTTCACCCACGCCTCCCGAGAAATAAACCGGTGTAACCGGCGATTCGGTATTCCCGATATCAAACCCCTGATCTTTCAGCCCTTTTTGCAGGGCATTGACGATTGTCCACAGTTTTTCTTTATGCTGCGGCTCATTGCGCAATATTTCCAGGCGCTTCAAAGCCCCTATGGTCATGGCAACGGGAAGCGATTTGGCAAACACCTGTGAACGGAGGTTATACATAAGGTATGTAATCACATCCTTCCTGGATGCAACAAAACCTCCGATGCCCGCGAAGGCTTTGGCAAAGGTTCCGAAATAAATATCAATCTCGTCCTGAACACCCAGGGATTCTCCTGTACCCTGGCCTGTGGCGCCCATCGTCCCAAACCCATGCGCATCATCCACCATCAGACGGAAATTGTAATGCTTTTTGAGCTTTATGATCTCCCGGAGATTTCCCAGGTCGCCAGCCATTCCATAAACCCCCTCTGTGATCACCAGGATACCGCCACCGGTTTCTTTGGTGATTTTGGTTGCCCGCTGCAGCTCCTTTTCCAGGTTCTGCATGTTGTTATGCGGGTAAACAAACCGCTTTCCAAAATGCAACTGCATACCGTCAATGATGCATGCATGGGCTTCCGAATCATATACAATGACATCCTTCCGGTCGACAAGCGATTGAATAATGGAAACCATTCCCTGGTAACCATAATTCAACAGGTAAGCCGCCTCCTTTCCCATGAAATCGGCGATTTCCCGCTCAAATTGCTCGTGATATTCGGTTTGTCCTGACATCATCCGGGCACCCATCTGGTAAGCCAGCCCGTATTTCGCAGCCGCCTCGGCATCAGCCTTTCTGACTTCGGGATGATTGGCAAGCCCGAGATAATTGTTCAGGCTCCAAACAAGCCTTTCTTTGCCCCTGAATATCATACGGTTCGATATCTCACCCTCCAGCTTTGGAAAAAGGTAATAACCGTGCCCTTGTTCATAATACTTGCCCAAAGGCCCCATCCGGTTGACGATTTTTTCAAAAATATCCACGATACTGATTTTTTTTAAATGATCAAAAGGTATGAAATGATTTCAGCAGCAAAATTATCAATTTATTCAGATTTGTCAAATGAATTGAAAATGATAATAATTACCCGCATCGCCCGTTATGAGTTCATTGAATTTTTGTAATTTTGCCCGATGTTTTTCAGATTGAACATATTACTTGTCCTGGCCGTCCTTTTGCTGGTAAGTTGCGGAAAACACCATAAGTTGCTTAAAAGCAATGATAATGAAGCGAAATACGCCGCCGCGATGGACTATTATGAGAAACAGGATTATTACCGATCCCTTCAGCTGTTCCAGACACTGATCAACTTTTACCAGGGCACTGACAAGGCAGAGCAAATGCAGTTTTACTATGCCTATTGTCATTACCATCAAAGAGATTATATACTGGCCAGTTATTATTTCAAGCGTTTTGTGAATAATTACCCGCGGAGCCAGTATGCTGAAGAAGCCCTCTTCATGAATGCCTATTGTTACTATCTTGACTCACCCAATTCGTCACTGGATCAGACAAATACCTACACAGCCATCAAGGAGCTGCAGATGTTCATCGACTATTACCCAAACAGCGAACGGGTATCTGAAGCTACCGGCCTGATCAACATGCTCCGGGCAAAACTGCAGAGGAAAGATATTGATATTGCCAATATCTATTTTAAAATGAGATTATATGAATCGGCCATCAAATCCTTCGGGAATATCCTGAAGGAATATCCCGATACAGATTACAAAGAGCAGATTCTCTATAATATTTTACGATCATATTACAGTTTTGCCGTCAACAGTATAAGCATCAGGCAACTGGAACGTTATCAATCTGCATTGGATGCATATAATGAATTGGTATTCCATTACCCTGACAGTAAATTTTTGCGGGATGCCAATAATATCAAACGGGTGGTTCTGGCTAAAATACAACAGGATGACCCATCCGCTGAAAACGAAATCATTAATTAATTCATATGGACTATAAAAAGGTTAAGACAGAATCGGAAGCCATCACCCGTGACACACGAAAATTCAGTGAACAGACGGAAAACATCTACGAAAGTGTGGTTGTTTTGTCCAAGCGGGCGAACCAGATTTCACTCGAAATAAAAGATGAACTGAATAAGAAAATTGAAGAATTCGCTACGACAAGTGACAATCTGGAAGAGGTTTTTGAAAACAAGGAACAGATCGAAATTGCACGTTATTATGAACGCCTGCCAAAACCGACATTGATCGCTGTTCACGAGTTTCTCGGCAAACAGATCTATTTCCGTAACCCGCACCGTGAGTTGAAGAAGAAAAAATAAACCCGCCCCGGAAAAATGCTGAAAGGGAAAAAAATAGTCATAGGAATTACCGGAAGCATTGCCGCATTTAAAATACCGGCGCTCATCCGGCTATTCAAAAAAGAGGGGGCTGATGTCAAAGTGATGATGACACCGGCCGCAAAGGATTTTATCACCCCATTGACATTATCAACCCTTTCCGGCCATCCGGTTATCATCGAACCGTTTGACAGCAATACCGGGGCATGGAATAGCCATGTGGAACTTGGTCAATGGGCTGATTTATACCTGCTTGCCCCAATAACGGCTAATACCCTGGCAAAGATGGCCCATGGGATAGCCGATAATTTCCTGATGACAGCTTACCTGTCAGCCAAATGCCCGGTATTTTTCGCCCCTGCCATGGACCTGGACATGTTCAGGCACCCCACTACACAAAAAAATATAGAGATCATTAAGTCATACGGGCACCACCTGATCGAACCTGCCGTCGGAGAACTCGCCAGTGGACTATGCGGCGCCGGAAGGATGGAAGAACCGGAGATTGTCTTCGACTTGATCAGTGAATTCTTTAATTTTAAAAATACGCCTTTCTACGGAAAGAAAGTAATGGTAACTGCAGGCCCAACCTATGAACCAATCGATCCGGTGAGGTTTATCGGCAATCATTCCTCAGGATTGATGGGATTCTGCATTGCAGATGAATTTGCAAGGCAGGGGGCAGATGTCACGCTCATTTCCGGACCGGTGAAAATTTATACCGAAGTGACTGGGATCAACAGAATTGATGTGGTTACCGCCGCTGAAATGTTTGATGAATGTATCGCCGCCGCCAGTGCCAAGGATATTATTGTCATGGCTGCCGCTGTGGCTGATTTTTCTCCGGCAAACCCTTCTCCTTTGAAAATCAAGAAATCAGCCAAACCCACACCTCTAAAACTTTCACCAACTAAAGACATCCTGGCTGAACTTGGAAAAAGTAAAACACCAGGACAATTTCTTGCCGGATTCGCCCTTGAAACAGAAAATGAAGAGAAAAATGCCAGGAAAAAACTCGATGATAAAAACCTGGATATGATTTTCCTGAATTCCCTGAACGATGAAGGAGCCGGCTTTAATAAACCGACAAATAAAGTGACCATCCTTTTCTCCAATGGAAATGTTCAGCGCCTGCCCCTGAAATCCAAACCGGAAATTGCCAAAGATATTGTCAGAATTATTGCATCAGTAATCTGATATATAATTATTTAACACCTCTTAATTGAATATATACTTTATGTTTAAAGGGATAATCATAACCATACTGAGCTTGTTGCTTTTAAACCTGAAAGGACAGGAATTTATTTGCTCGGTTGAAGTAAATTCGCAAAGAATCCAGACATCCGACAGAAGGGTATTTGAAACCCTTCGAAGCGCCATGTATGAATTCATGAACAACCAGAGCTTCACCAATTACAAGTACCAGTATTATGAAAGGCTTGAATGCTCAATGTTATGGACCATCCTGGAACAGCCTGCTGGCAATATCTATAAATGTGAACTGACCATTGCACTTAGAAGACCCGTGTATAATTCAACTTATAATACAATTCTCTTTAATTACATCGACAGGGATATCGAGATTAATTATATTGAAAACCAACCGCTCGATTTTAGCCTTGGGATTTTCTCATCCAACCTTACCTCCATCCTGGCATATTATGCCTACGTGATGTTGGGCCTTGATTTCGACTCCTTTTCCCGGCTGGGGGGAAACCCGTATTTTGAAGCTGCCCAGCAGATTGTGAATAATGCGCAAAATTATGAATACCGGGGCTGGAAATCTTCTGAAAGTACCCGTAACAGGTTCTGGTTGCTTGAAAATATAACAAACCCGTCCTATGTCGGCATACGAAATTTCTATTATGAGTATCATCTTCAGGGCCTCGATGTTATGTTTGAAACAGCTGAAAAGGGCAGAAAAGTGATCCTGGAAACACTGAAATACATTCAGCAGATAAAAAAATCAAGGCCCAATTTGTTGTTTCTCCAGATCATCGCTGATTCAAAAAGAGATGAACTGGTAAATGTTTTTTCTGAAGGTACTTCGGCAGAAAAAAACGATGCTTATAATCTGCTTCGCGAGATCGACCCGGCCAATACCATGACCTATCAGAAAATTCTTCAGAATTAGGCAAATCAGTTATGCTAAAGCATTTGTTCATAGAAAATTATGCATTGATTGATCGCCTGGATATTGCTTTCGCTCAGGGTTTTACTGCCATAACGGGTGAAACCGGCGCCGGTAAATCCATCCTGATGGACGCCCTTGATCTGGTACTCGGTAAAAGAGCCGATACCCAAATCCTGTCAAATCCGGATCGAAAATGTGTGGTTGAGGGAACATTTCACATCGCGAATTATCACCTGCATTCATTTTTTGAGGAAACAGGGCTCGATTATGACCATGATACCGTATTACGAAGGGAAATACACCCGAATGGCAAAACAAGGGCATTTATCAACGATACGCCTGTTAATCTCACGAACTTAAAGTCTCTGGGAGACAAATTGATAGACATACATGCCCAGCACGCCTCCACCTCATTACAGGATCCAGGTTTCCAATTATCAGTAGTTGACAGTTATGCAGGCCTTGAATCAGAGCTCTCTGATTATCAGAAGCGATATCACCTGTGGCATAAAAATATTGCATACCTGAACGAATTAAGGGAAAAGGAAAGATCGGGCCGGTCTGCGTATGATTTCAAACAGTTTCTGCTGGAGGAACTCCTGGCAGCCAAACTCTCTGCAGATGAACAGGAAGATCTGGAAAACCGGCAGTCTTTACTGACCCATGCTGAGGAAATTAAAAATGGTTTGCACAGGGTCACAGAGGTCCTGGGACAGGAGGAAAGGGGCATGATCACCTCCCTGGCTGACGCGGAAAGCACTTTGAAGAAAATATCGGCATATCATACAGGGCTTGAAAACGTGACAGGCAGAGTATCATCCAACCTGATTGACCTGAAAGATATTTACCAGGAACTCAGTGGTATGATGGATGGTCTGGATGTTAATCCCGATGAATTGAACCAGGTGCAGCAACGACTTGATATGATTTACCGTTTGCAGCGGAAACACCAGGTTAATACCATTCAGGAGTTGCTGGATATTCGGGACAGTCTGCATGCGGAGCTGGAAGAATATTCTTCCCTGGAAGAACAGATCGTGCAACAGGAACAAGCGATCGACGGCCTTTCCTCGGATCTTTCTTCCCGGGCCGACCGGTTAACAAAGGCGCGAAAGACAGCATTTCCCTCACTGGAGAAGGAGATCGTAACCAGGCTCAGGCACATGGGCATGCCCGAATGCCAGTTTGAAATCAGGCGCCAGGATGAAGCTGAGCCCGGATTATTGGGTAGGGATGTGATCGGTTTTTTCTTCAATGCCAATAAGGGATATGCTCCCAAACCCCTGGCTGACATCGCTTCCGGCGGTGAATTGTCGAGAGTGATGCTGAGCCTTAAATCTATTGTGTCTGAAAAAACACAGCTGCCTACAATTGTCTTTGATGAGATAGATAACGGGATTTCAGGCGATATTGCCGGAAGGGTAGGGGATGTGCTGGCTGCGGCGGCTGAAAGAATGCAGGTCATTGTCATCACCCATCTTCCGCAGATTGCTGGGAAAGCGACTCACCAATATGCCGTTTATAAAGAACTTGTTGATAGTATTACTTATTCACAGATCAAACTGTTGAACCAACAGGAAAGGGTTACCGAGCTGGCAAAAATGATCGGGGGGAAGAATACTTCCCCGGCCTCTGTTGCGGCGGCCAGGGAGCTTTTAGAAGCATTGCCGGAAGTAGCCACGGAGTAAATCATTAAAAGCCTTCATTATATGGCACACAATCTACTCAAAGGAAAAAGAGGGGTCATATTCGGTGCACTGGACGAAAAATCCATTGCGTGGCAGATCGCCCTGAAGTCTCACGAGGAAGGGGCCCGATTCACCCTTTCAAATACCCCGACAGCCATCCGTTTTGGAACAGTAGAGGAACTGGCAGCCAAATGTGACGCGGTTGTCATACCTGCCGATGCCACCAGTACGGCTGACCTGGAAAAGGTATTTGCCGAGTCAATGGTAATCCTGGGCGGAAAAATTGATTTTGTGCTCCATTCCATAGGGATGTCGATGAATGTTAGGAAGAAAAGGGTTTACAATGATGTAGATTACGGCTTTTTCAAAACCACCCTGGACATCTCTTCCGTATCATTTCATAAGATGTTGCAAACCGCTTTCCGGCTGGATGCCATCAATGAATGGGGTTCGGTGGTCGCACTTTCCTACATTGCAGCCCAACGCACCCTATACGCTTACAATGACATGGCCGATGCCAAGGCGCTTCTGGAATCGATAGCCAGGAGCTTCGGATATATCTACGGCCGGGAGAAAAAGGTCAGGATAAATACGATCTCACAGTCTCCGACTTTAACAACAGCCGGCAGCGGGGTCCGGGTAATGAGCGGCCTGATGGATTTTACCGACAGGATGTCGCCCCTCGGTAACGCCACCGCAAAAGAGTGTGCCGATTACTGCATTACCCTCTTTTCGGATCTCACCAAAAAGGTTACCATGCAAAATCTTTATCACGACGGGGGCTTCTCGAACATGGGGATGAGCCTGAAAGCCATGGAAATGTATAACCGTAGTTTTAATTGCGATAAGTGCTGATAATTCCCTGTTTTCTGTCATCAGGCATTGAAATATTCTGCTATCTTTGTTAGGAATATTTACGTCAAACCATTAATACATCCCTTATGCTTGATTTTCAACTGGATAATAGACAACAGGAGATTATTGAAAAATATCGCGATTTCTCCAACCGCTGGATCGTTCCCAACAGGATGAAATATGACGAACTGGCCACTTTCCCCTGGGATATCGTCCATGCAGCCTATGATGAAAAAATTATCAATGCATCACTGCCAAGGGAATACGGTGGACAGGACTTCAGCATTTTCGACGGGGCGCTGTCTTCCGAAGAGTTGGGGTACGGGTGTACCGGCATTGGTATTTGCATTGACGCCAGTACTCTGGCCCTCACCCCGTTACTACTCACGGGATCAGACGAGCAAAAAAAGCGGATCTTCGGAGAGATCATCGAAAAAAAAGGTGTCGCAGCTTACGCGCTGACCGAGCCCAATGCGGGCAGTGACGTGCAGGGAATCAAAACCACCGCGATCAAACACGGGGATAAATATATTGTAAACGGACATAAGCGGTTCATTACCAACGGTGAAGTGGCAGAATATATCACCGTTTTTGCCCTGGTTGACCCGGAACGGGGGTCGCGCAGTTTGAGCGCGTTTGCCATACAGAAAGACACACCGGGAATTACAATGGCATCAAGGCTGGAAAAAATGGGACAGCGGGCCTCGGTCCAGAATGAGATCATTTTTGAGAATGTCGAAGTACCGGCCACCAACTTGCTGGGAGGAGAGGGGTATGGTTTTCTGATCGCCATGAAAACATTCGATCGCACCCGTACCGGTGTGGCGGCTGCAGCTGTCGGCAATGCACGATCAGCGTATGATTATTCCCGTGAATGGGCAAAAAACAGAATACAGTTTGGCCATCCCGTTACCGCTTTGCAAGGGGTTTCCTTTATGCTGTCCGATATGGCCACCGAGATCGAAGCAGCCCGGATGCTGGTATGGAGAGCTGCCTGGGCATATGACACCCAGCAAAAAGATTTCTCGAAGTTATCCGCCATGTCGAAATATTATGCCACGGATGTTGCCATGAAAGTGACCACCGATGCAGTTCAGGTGATGGGAGGAGAGGGCTATTCAAGGGAGCATCCCGTAGAAAAAATGATGCGGGATGCCAAATTATCCCAAATCTACGAAGGCACCAACCAGGTCAACCGGCTGGTCGTTTCCAAACATATTCTTAAGTAAAATATTCTCAGAAAGTATAACGGTTGTCGTAAATCAGCCTGTCGGCGATCCGGCGGCGGGCATCCACTACATTCACAGGGGCTACGCGGGTGAAAATCCCGATGGCTTTGTTCAACCGGAGCAGCAGATCCCCCTCCTCAATGGCGCCAAGCGCATCTTTTCCCGACTTCATGATCCTGGCAGCTGCATCATAAACAAATATGTCCAGGATATCCTGATAAATACTGATGTGCTTGTCGTCGGTTGCCTTATGCATCTTCTGAACACGTAAAAGGGTAGATTCCGCCCCATACACCTGCATCATCATATCGGAAACATTCATCATGATCTCCTGCTCATTGATCAGGTTCTTTCTGAATCTCTCGGAAAAAGCATAAATGACCAGCAATACGGCCTTCTTCAAATTCTGAATATAATGGGCTTTTTCTTCATAGTAACCGGGAAACTCCGGAATAATATCTTCCAGTGAATCAACGGATTCAAAAACCGCCTTCGCGTTTGTAAAGAGATCGAAATCACCCCTCTGCGCCTTTTTGATGGCTGTATCGGCCGCAAGCAACCGGTTTATTTCATTGGTCCCTTCAAATATCCTGTTGATCCTGGAATCACGATACGCCCTGTCAACCGGTGCCTCCGCCGAATAACCCATTCCACCATAGATCTGGACCGCTTCGTCTACAACATAATCGAGCGCCTCCGATCCGAATACCTTTAACATGGCGCACTCTACAGAGAATTTCGCGATCGCGTCTATTTCGGCTTTCCCTTTTTCCATCCCGGCCGCGAGGTTTACTTTAGCCGCCTCTTCAATGTTCTTGCTGGTCCTGTAAACCGCTGATTCATTGGTGAATGTCCTGATCACCTGCTCTGCCAGCTTGGATTTGATCGCCCCGAAACTCGACAGGAGCGAACCGAACTGTTTTCTTTCGTTGGCATAATTGACCGACTGGTTGATGGCGCGCTTGGCAGCCCCCAGTACGATACCGCCCAGCTTGATCCGGCCCATGTGCAGGATATTCAACGCTATACGAAATCCTTCCCCGCGGTTTCCCAGCAGGTTCTCTGCCGGAACCTTCACATCATTGAAAAATATCTGGCGGGTAGATGACCCTTTGATCCCCATTTTGTTCTCTTCCGGGTTCATGCTGATCCCCGGCAGGTTGCTTTCCACGATGAATGCACTCAACACCCTGTCGTTATCGATCTTGGCAAAAACAATCAGCATATCGGCAAATCCACCGTTGGTGATCCACATTTTCTGGCCATTCAGTATGTAATGCTTTCCATTGTCCGATAGGGTAGCCTTCGTCCTGCCGGAATTGGCATCCGAACCGGCATTGGGCTCAGTGAGGCAATAAGCAGCAATCCATTCCCCGGTGGCCAGCCTGGGAAGATATTTTTGTTTTTGTGCCTCGTTACCGTAATAAACGATAGGCATGGTTCCGATACCAACATGTGCAGAATAGGCCACCGTAAAGGAATATCCGGCCCCCAGCGATTCGTTGGCACGCATAGCGGTCAGAAAGGTCTGCCCGAAACCCTCGTATTCCTCCGGTATGGAAATTGCCAGCAAACCCAATTCACCTGCCTTTCCCAATAACTTCGGCATCAGCCCTAGCTCCTGCTTGTCGATCCTGTCAAGCATGGGGAAAACTTCCGACTCAAGAAAATCTTCACAGGTTTGGGAGATCATTTTCTGTTCCTCGTTGAATTCCTCCGGAATAAAAATGTCTTTTGCGCTAACTTCATTGATCAGGAAATCACCTCCTGTCAAATTTTTGCTGTATTCCATAAAATGGGGTTTGGTTATGATTTCGGGGTTTTCTGAATCTCAAGCTTTATTTCACTCGATTCACTGTCAAAATCCATGATAATAGTATCGCCTGGCAGAATTTTCGACTTGATGATCTCCTCGGCCAACGGGTCTTCAAAATATTTCTGAATGGCTCTTTTCAGGGGCCTGGCTCCAAACTGGGCATCCCATCCTTTCTCAACAATAAACGCTTTGGCTTCATCACTGAGTTTGACGGAAAAGCCGAGTTCTTCCACCCGCTTGAACACATCTTTCAATTCAATATCGATGATCTTGTGGATGTCTTCCAGCTCAAGGGAGTCGAAGATGACCACATCATCCACCCTGTTCAGGAATTCAGGGGCAAATGTTTTCTTCAGGGCATTTTCGATGACACCCCTGGCAAAATTAGCTTTTGAGGTGCGTTTGGCTGCCGTACTGAAGCCAATCCCCTCCCCGAAATCTTTCAGCTGGCGCGAGCCGATGTTGGAAGTCATGATAATGATGGTATTCTTGAAATCAACTTTACGTCCCAGGCTATCGGTCAGTACGCCGTCATCCAGGACTTGCAGCAGCAAGTGAAAAACGTCGGGATGTGCTTTTTCAATTTCATCAAGCAGCACAATGGAATAAGGTTTTCTTCTGACTTTCTCCGTCAATTGTCCCCCTTCCTCGTAGCCTACATATCCCGGAGGGGCGCCGACAAGGCGCGAAACCGCGAACTTTTCCATATATTCACTCATGTCGACACGCACGAGGGCATCTTCAGAATCGAAGAGATATTTGGCCAGTACTTTGGCCAGGTGGGTTTTCCCAACGCCGGTAGGGCCAAGGAAAATAAAAGAACCAATTGGCTTCCTGGGGTCTTTTAACCCGGCGCGGTTCCTTCTGATGGATTTGACGATCTTTTTGATCGGATCATCCTGTCCGATCACACTGCCGGCCAGTTCTTCCTCCATGTGGACAAGCCTGTTTCCTTCATTTCTGGCAATCCGCTGAACAGGTATACCCGTCATCATGGCAATGACTTCGGCAACATTATCTTCACTGACCAGTTCCCGGTTCACTTTGGATTCCTCTTCCCACTTTTTCTTGGCGGCATTCAGGCTATCCTGCAATTTCCGCTCAATATCGCGGTATTCGGCGGCTTCTTCAAATTTTTGGCTGTTAATGGCTCGCGTCTTCTTTTGCCGGATCTCCTCGATACGGTTTTCGATGCTGATGATCTCGGAGGGGACATGGATATTGGTAATGTGGACCCTTGCTCCGGCTTCATCGAGTGCATCAATCGCCTTATCCGGGAGATACCGGTCGGTGATGTAGCGATTGGTCAGCTGTACGCAGGCATGAATGGCCTCATCGGAATACTTGACCAGGTGATGGTCTTCGTATTTCTCTTTGATATTACTGAGGATCTGTTGCGTTTCCTCGGGTGTGGTAGGATCGACCAGTATCTTTTGAAACCTTCTCTCCAGGGCGCCGTCCTTTTCTATGTATTGCCGGTATTCATCGAGAGTGGTCGCGCCAATGCACTGGATTTCACCTCTTGCCAGGGCGGGTTTGAACATATTGGAGGCATCGAGCGAACCGGAAGCATTGCCGGCGCCTACAATGGTGTGGATCTCGTCGATGAATAAAATGATATCGGGGTTTTTTTCCAGTTCGTTGAGCACGGCTTTCATCCGTTCTTCAAACTGTCCGCGATATTTGGTCCCGGCTACCAGTGAGGCCAGGTCAAGGGCAATGATCCGCTTATCGAACAAGGCCCTGGACACTTTTCGGTTGATGATACGGTCGGCAAGGCCTTCGGCAATGGCCGACTTACCCACGCCGGGCTCGCCGATGAGGACAGGGTTGTTTTTCTTTCTGCGGCTGAGGATCTGCGCAATCCGTTCCAGTTCTTTTTCCCTCCCTACGATGGGGTCCAAACGTCCGTCTTCCGCAGCTTTGGTGATATCTCTTCCAAAATTATCCAAAACAGGCGTCTTAGACTTGCTCTCTACCGGACGTCGTGTGGAACTGCCATAACTCCTGCCTGCCTCTTCCGCTTCCTCATCAGCCGCATCGCCGGGGAGATCAAATGTGGGGTCTACCCGCTCACCGGCTCTCTTTTCTTTTAATATCTTCTTCAATTCCTCTTTTGCCGTATCATAATCGATACCATTCCGTTCAAAATATCTCGTCACAATATTATCCTCATCTCTTAAAATAGAAAGCAAAAGATGCTCGGTGCCGATCAGCTCGCTGTTGAATATCTTGGCTTCCAGGTAAGTGATTTTCAAAGCCCTTTCCGCTTGCTTGATCAGGGGAATGTTCTCAGGGTTTCCGGTGAATATGCCGTCGCTCGCCACGGCTTTTTCTATCATGGCCTTCAGATCACCAGGATCAAGTCCAAAGTAGTTTATGAGATGAAAGGCAAGCCCGTCAGCCTCCCGCAAAATACCAAGCAGTAAATGCTCCGGGCCAATATAATTATTACCCAGCCTGACAGCCTCTTCCCGGCTGTAAGTAAGTACATGTTTGACCCGTTGCGAAAATTTTGCTTCCATCAGATTTATTCTACTTGCCGTAAACACTGCAAAATTATATAAAAAACAACTACCAAAATATAGATGTTATGCAAGGCTTACTGGTTGTTAAACGTATTTAGTTTGAAAAGGTTCATCAGGAAAACCGGACAGGTTTTGAAGAAACAAATCTAAACAGCTGTCAAGGTTATTTTACTTGATTTTCACCATAAATATAAACAAGTCCGTGTTAGTAATAAAAGAACAGGAAAATTGAGCATCCTACCGAAAAAATGAGTACATTCGCATCATGAGTTTATCACAATTAATGTACTGAATATCAATTTTTTAAATATCATCATGCAGACAGGAGAGGATAAAATAGTAAAGGTTAACATCGAGGCGCAAATGAAAACGGCTTACATCGATTATTCGATGTCGGTTATCGTATCAAGGGCTTTGCCTGATGTCAGGGATGGATTGAAGCCGGTTCACCGAAGAGTGCTTTATGGAATGCTCGATTTAGGGGTTCTCTCTAATAAACCATACAAGAAATCAGCCAGGATCGTCGGGGAGGTGCTGGGCAAGTATCACCCGCACGGCGACACATCCGTTTACGATGCCATGGTCAGAATGGCCCAGGAATGGTCGTTAAGGTATCCTTTGATTGACGGGCAGGGCAATTTTGGTTCCATCGATGGCGACAGCCCTGCGGCCATGCGGTACACCGAGGCCCGCCTGAAAAAGATCGCTGAAGAACTGCTGGAGGATATTGATAAAAACACTGTCGATTTCCAGCTGAATTTTGATGATTCGCTCGAGGAGCCCAGGGTACTGCCCACGAGGATCCCAAACCTGTTGGTCAACGGGGCATCGGGAATCGCGGTGGGCATGGCCACCAACATGCCGCCGCACAATCTTTCCCAGGTCGTCAGCGGAACTATTGCCTATATTGACAACCATGACATTACCATCGAGGATCTGATGCAGCATATCAAGGCCCCTGATTTTCCGACAGGTGGAATTATATATGGTTACGAAGGTGTCAGGGAAGCTTTTGAAACAGGGCGCGGCCGCATCGTTGTCAGGGGCGAAGCCCGCATCGAACCCGGCCAGGGCGGAAAAGACCGGATCATCGTAACAAGTATCCCTTACATGGTCAATAAAGCGGAAATGATCCGCCGGACCGCCGAGCTGATCAATGATAAAAAAATTGAGGGGATTACAGATATCCGCGATGAGTCGGACCGCCGGGGCCTCAGGATTGTCTATGACCTGAAAAAAGATACGGTCGCAAATGTGGTACTGAATAAATTATACCAGATGACTGCCTTGCAGACGGCCTTCAACGTGAATAACGTCGCTCTGGTTCACGGAAAACCCAAAATGCTGAACCTGAAAGACCTGATCCATTATTTCGTGGAACACAGGCATGAGGTAGTCATCCGCAGAACCCGTTATGAACAGGAACAGGCTGAAAAAAGGGCACACATTCTCGAAGGTCTGCTCGTTGCCCTGGATCATCTGGATGAAGTCATCGCCCTTATCCGGGCCAGCCGTACACCCGATGAAGCCCGGGAAGGCCTGGTAAATCAGTTTCAGCTTACGGAAATACAGGCGAAAGCCATTCTTGAAATGCGCCTGCAACGTCTGACCGGACTGGAACGGGATAAAATCAGGCAGGAATATCAGGACCTGCTGAAACTGATAGAACATTTAAAACTCGTTTTGTCGGATGAATCGATGCGGATGCAGATCATCAAAGATGAACTGGCCGAGATCAGGGACAAATACGGTGATGAGCCCCGGACCAGTATCGAATATACGGCAGAAGATTTCCGCATCGAGGATACGATCCCTGACGAAGATGTGGTGATCACCATATCGCACCTGGGATATATAAAACGCACGCCGCTGGTAGAATACCGCCGGCAGAACAGGGGTGGGAGAGGGGCCCGCGGCAGTGACCTGCGAGGGGAGGACTTCCTGGAACATCTTTTCATAGCCAGCACGCATAATTACATGCTGCTTTTTACCGAAAAAGGCAAATGCTTTTGGCTACGTGCCTTCGAAGTACCGGAAGGGACAAAAAACTCCAAAGGGAGGGCCATTCAGAACCTGCTGAATATCGAACCCGATGATAAGATCAGGGCTTTTATCAATACGAAGAACCTGGCCGATGAAGATTATCTTAACAACAACTTTATTATACTCTGCACCAAACGCGGAATTATTAAAAAAACAACCCTGGAAGCTTTTTCCCGCCCCAGGCAAGCCGGCATTATAGCCATCAATATCAATGAAAATGATCAATTGCTTGCCGCCAAACTGACCAATGGAAGCAATGAGGTGTTGCTGGCGTTGCGGTCTGGCAGGGCCATCCGGTTCAACGAAAAAACCGTCCGGCCCATGGGCAGAAATGCAGCTGGTGTAAAAGGCATCACCCCGGCGAATGAAAATGATGAAGTGATCGGGATGATCTGTCTGGAAAACGGAAGTTATGACGTGCTGGTTGTCTCCGAAAAAGGTTATGGCAAGAGATCCAGCCTGGATGACTACCGCGTAACCAACAGGGGGGGCAAAGGGATAAAAACCATCAATATTACACCCAAAACAGGCAACCTGATTGCCATTAAAGAAGTCACCGATACCGATGACCTGATCATCATCAACCGCAGCGGAATTTTGATCAGGTTGGGTGTGAATGATCTGCGCGTAATGGGACGGGCCACGCAAGGTGTAAGGCTGATCAACCTGAAAGAAGAAGATGCTATCGCTTCGGTGGCAAAAGTTGCAATGGATGAGGATATAGTTGATGATTTTGAATCAGATATAGATGCTGATGATAGCAACCATTTGGAAAACAATGATTAAGATATTTGGCAAAGAAATTGCAGGATTTCCCGTAAATTGATATCTTTGTTTATATGTTAACCAATCTAATAAGACAGACTATGAGAAAATTTGTTTTGATCTTACTGACCGTATTGATGGTTTCTGCCCTCTATGGCCAGACGAACAAGAGGACCAGTGCCTTTAACTATCACCGTTATGGAAAACTGGATCTGGCGAAAGAGGCCATCGATGATGCTGCGAAGCATGACAGAACCATTAATGATGCCAGGACATGGTTTTACAGGGGCAATATCTACTACGACATTGCCATGAGCAGTGATGAAGATTTCCAGAACCTGGATCCCGATCCCCTGGGTGTCGCCCTTGAATCATATAAAAGGGCCGGAGAACTTGATACGAAAGGGGAATATACAACCAATATCCTGCAATATACATTGGCGATCGGGGAGGGGTATTACAACCAGGGCGTTATTGACTATAACAACATGGATTACATAGGTGCTGCATTAAGTTTCAAGAAATCTTTTAACGTGAGCCTGGAAGTTGGCAGAGTGGATACGTCAGCCTTATATAACGCTGCTGTAGCAGCGGTCCTTGGGCAGGAAAATGAAATGGCGAAAGATTATTATGAAAGGGTTCTGGAACTGGAATATCACCGTCCCGATATTTATGCCACCCTGGCCGAACTGTATAAATCTGAAGGCGATACGACGCTTGCCCTTGCTACCGTTGTGAAAGGAAGAGAATTGTTTCCGGAGGATTTTAATTTATTGATTGCCGAAACGAATGTTTACCTGACAACCGGTGAAAATGAGAAGGCCATCGAAAACCTGGAGATTGCCAGGGAGATCGATAAGACCAATCAGTCAATTTTCTTTGCCGTGGGAACAATATACGACCAGATGGGTGATTTGGATAAGGCTTTGGAGGCCTATTATCAGGCAATCGAACTGGATCCCGATTATTTTGAAGCAAACTATAACCTTGGCGCTCTGTATGTTAACATGGCGGCTGACATCCTGGATAAGGCCAACAATCTGCCCCTGGATGCCGTCAAAGAATATGAAGAGCAGACAACTCTGGCGAATGATATGCTGAAAAAATCATTACCATATCTTGAAAAATCGCTGGAATTGATGCCCGATGACATAAATACGCTGATTTCACTCAAGGAGATATATACTCGTTTGGGTATGTTGGAAAAACTGGCCGAGGTCGATAAACTATTGAAAAAAGAAGAATAGCATTTAAAAAGGAGGGAGGGTCAATAAACGATCCTCCCTTTGATTAAAAAGCATTATTTAACATAATATTAATTATAGGACAAAAGGGCAAATTAAGCTAAAGCAGGTATACTGGGAATCAGGCACTATATTTCTCGCAGATTTTCGCTGATGCTTACGCAGATTTTATTGTCAAACGGGTCCCACCCGTCCCGATCCTTCGGGATAGCCTAGTTATCCCGAAGGCAACGGACGCTTTTACCGTCTCCCTTGTAGCCGCCGTAGCTTCCCCGGCCTACTTCCGGACTGAAGTAATCGACGTCACGTCCCAATGCGTAGTTGCTGCCGATCTCCGACGACGTCCACCATTCGCCGTAGTAGCCAACACCGCTGAAGCCACCAATGCTGAAGCGGTAGCCACCCGGCAGACCTGCAAAGCCGAACAGATCGGTGCCGTTGCCATATGCATACCAGCCGCTGGTGGTCTTCAGGTTCGTCCCGGCATCATAACCGCGATATTCCCCGTAAAGGTCCCATTCCGGGTCACCGATCCCATACTGGCTGTCCACAGCCCCCTCCAGCACTTTCCATTCTTCATCGGTGGGTAGGTGCCAGCCCGGCGGGCAGATGCCCTGGGTTCCCTGTTGGGTATTGTACTGCATCATCTCGTTCCATTGGTAGAAACCACCGTATTTGGCGCAACTGTCTGGTTCATTTTTGTAACAGTACTTTTCTATGGTTCCATTGTTCGATTGTTCCATTGATCCATCGATCATCTCCCCCACATTCAGGTTTTCCTTCAACCAGCACTGGCTGAAGACCTGGATGGTGTTGTACACCTGACCTTCGTATTCCACCGTGGGCGTTCCCGGGCAGGGAATGTTGGTGGCGAACTGGAAGGTGTAGGTCTGGCTTTCCTGCGGGGCATCCAGCATGCCGGATTGATGGTTGTCTGAATAACCGATGTAAAGCAGTTGATCACCTGGACTAAAAGCAAATTCCTGAGTATCTTCCGTTGCCTTTAAAACGGGTGCTGCCGGATCGCCACCGAGATATTCCAGTGAAAAAGTTCCGCCATCGGGAGACAGGCTTAAAATCTTGATGCTGCTGATACGTCCTTGCCACCGGGCGGTGAAGAAATACAGGTTCCCGCTGCACGGAGATAGCCGGAAGGAATGTTTTCCTTTATCCAATACTCTTTCACTCTTGACAAGAGCTCGCCCAAGGATATCTGTCACGGTGATGCTTACCTTGTCCTTCTCCGGGACATACAACGAAACGGTTGTCTGGTCTGCCACCGGGTTGGGGTAATTCTGGAATACCTGGAACCCGCTCATGCTTTTGGAAGGTTCAGGGATTCCGACAAAATAAATAAACAGTACCGTATCTGGCCAGTACAGCACCGTGTCGCCCCCCTGGGTGCGGTTCATGATCCTGATGCTGTCGAGCTGCACATAAGCTGCATTGTCAACGGCGGTAAAGGTCAGCTCCACTGTGGGGCGCTGGGAAAATAAGCCAAGCGAAACTGTTGCAAAAAATACCAGAAGGGGAATTTTTTTTGCCATGGCGTGTAAGATTTGGTTTGAAGTGCTAAAGATAAGGAATTAAGGAGTGGAAAGCAAGGGAAAAATGCGGGCAGAGTTGTAACAGGGACTCCATCCCTTTGCTGAGGGACTCCATCCCGGTGCAGAGGGAAAGATGCCAGCGACATCAAATATTGATAGATAAACGAAAACCCGAAATAATTCGATCCCGGCCGGGGTCGAATATTCCAATTGTGACCATATTTGC
>Ga0114946_10000879_pt1 | contig 20579 bp, 15 predicted proteins | sample WalLakDeSediment_FD_88676 | JGI IMG/M metagenome (GOLD analysis project Ga0114946, IMG submission 88676) | Lake sediment microbial communities from Walker lake, Nevada to study Microbial Dark Matter (Phase II) - Walker Lake 11/02/13 Deep Sediment | ecosystem: Environmental > Aquatic >...
ATCTGCTTCCGCAGATGCTGGACCTGGAGAGGAAGGGGGATTGGGAGGGAGTGGTCCGGGAGCTCAGGGAGGCCCTGGAGTCGGAGCCTGAAGACCCGGCCATTCTCTGTTGGTTGGGGGTGGCGGAGCGGGAGTTGGGTCTACCGGGATCGGGATATGACCGCTTCAAGGAGGCCCTAGCCCGGGACCCCCAGGACCCCGTGGTCCTGGCCACCATCGGAAACGGACTGGCGCGGCTCGACGACCCGAACGCCGAAGCCGCTCTTCGCTCCGCCGCCGTCATGGCCCCGGATCTCCTTCTGGCGCGTACCTTGTTTGGGGCGTATCTCTCCAGGGAGGGTCTCTTTGAAGACGCCATGCGGGAGTTGGACGCAGCCTCGGTCCTGGACCCCCAGGATTCCCTCGTGGCCTATGAGTTGGGTGTAGCTCTGGCACTCCAAGGCCGGATGGAGGAGGCTTTGGATGCTCTGGCCAGATCCCTGGAGCTCGACCCGGCGGAAGGGTGGAGCCGGCTGGTCATGGGGCTGATCGAGGTGGAGTTGGACCGGTTGGACGAGGCTGCCCGGCATCTGTCGGAGGGTGCGAGGTCTCTGCCGGAGGACGTGGAGGCACAGCTTCTGGCCGCCCTGGCCGCTGCGGGCGCAGGACGGGAGGGGCTGGCCTGGGAGATGCTGGAAAGGGGACGGCAGAACGCCGATCCCATGGACCTCCCTCTTATCGAGAGGGTGGAGATGCGGCTGGATGAGGGGCCGGAGAGCGCTTCGTCCTTCTTGGTCCATGAGCTTCTGCCGGGAGCCATGAGAGAACGTCTAATGACCCGTCCCTGAGAGAAGGCTCGTTCCTCGCGCCCCACTCGCGATTCGAAAGGGACCTCGCAATTCACAATCCTGAACGGAGCGGTCGGACGCTCCGAGGAGAGCAGAATCTCGTCGTGGTGAACGTCCCAGTGGAGCGGCACCGTCTCTCCAACGGATTGCGGGTGACCCTCTCTCGGGACCCCGCCACGCCCATCGTGGGCGTCAACCTCTGGTACGCCGTGGGCTCAAGGAACGAGCGACCCGGCCGGACCGGCTTCGCCCATCTCTTCGAGCACATGATGTTCCAGGGATCGGCCAACGTCCCCAAGAACCGCCACTTTGAGCTCATCGAGAGCGCCGGAGGCTCTTTGAACGCCTCCACCTGGTTCGACCGGACCAACTACTACGACACGGTTCCCTCTCATCAGCTGGAGCTTGCCCTGTGGCTGGAGTCGGACCGCATGGGTTGGATGATCCCGGCCATGACGGAGGAGAAGCTCCGTAACCAGCAAGAAGTGGTGAAGAACGAGCGGAAGGAGCGCTACGACAATCAGCCATACGGGGATTGGGACGAGCGGATCCAAGCCCTGGTGTTTCCCCCCTCCCATCCTTACCACCATTCCGTCATAGGCTCCATGGAGGACATCGGGGCCGCCACGTTGGAGGACGTGGTCCAGTTCTCCCGAACCTTCTATATCCCGAACAACGCCGTTCTCACTCTCGTGGGTGACTTCGAGCCGGAAAAGGCTCTCGGCCTGGTGGAGCGCCATTTCGGGGAGATCCCGGCCGGTGCCCCCATTCCTCCTCTTCCCGGGGTTCTGGACATCCCCCCGGTCATTGGGGCCACGGTGCGGGATGAGGTGGTGGACAACGTGCCGCTTCCCAGGGTCTACATGGGAGCCAGGGTGCCTCCCTTCACCTCCGACGGGTTCCAGGCCGCCCAGGTGGCGGCCACGGTCCTGGGGAGTGGGAAGGCCTCCCGGCTCTACCGATCCCTGGTGAGGGAGAAGGCCATCGCCAAGGACGTGCTGGCCTACGTCTTCCCCCTGGAGGTCGGCGCGTCACTCCTCCTCCTGTGGGTTACCGGTTACCCGGGGGAGGAGCCCGAAAGGCTGGAACAGGCCCTCCTGGAGGAGGTGGAGGGGTTGGCGGCCGTGGACCAGGGTGAGCTGGATAGGGCGGTGGCCATGACGGAGACGCACCTCCTCAGGGAGATCCAACGGGTGGGGGAGAGGGCCGACCTCCTGTCCATGTTCGACCAGATCTTCGATGATCCAGGCCGACTCAATTCGGAGGTAGAGCGGGTGAGGGGCGTGACCCGGAGCCAGGTGGAAGCCTTCTCGTCCGAGTTCCTGGGGCCTGACAACCGAGCCCTCTTGACCTATGTCCCGGGAGGTGCGTCATGAGCGCCCCGGTCCCCATCTCCCCGGACCGGTCCGCAGCTCCACTTCCGGGGCCCGTAAGGCCTTTCGAATTTCCCCCCGTGGTCTCCTCCTCCCTCCCCAACGGAATCGGCGTCAGGGTGGCGCGAATGAGCCGATTTCCTCTCGTGACGGTCTCGGTGGTCCTGGACGCCGCCGAGGCTCTCCTGCCGGACTCCTCGGCCGGGTTGGCCGTCCTTACTGGGCAGGCCCTGGAGGGGGGCTCCAGGAGACTCAGCGGGCCCGAGCTGGCGGAGGCACTGGAGGGGATCGGAACCGGGCTCGCGGTGCACACCGGTTGGGATTCCACCACGATCTCCCTCACCTGCTTGGCCGAGCGCATGGAGGAGGCGGTTGCGCTCCTGGCCGAAGACCTCCTCCAGCCGGCATTCCCTCCCGAGGAGGTGGGGCGGTTCAGGAACCAGCGACTGGCAGCCATTCGCCAGCGTCGCATGGATCCCGGCAGCCTCGCCGACGATGCTGCCGCCTACTTCTTCTTTGCCGATCACGTACCTTATCAACGCCCGCTCGCGGGCTCGGCCTCATCGGTTGAGAGGATGGGCCCCGCGGAAGTCCAGGCCTTTGCCAGAGCGCACTACCGGCCCAAGGGTGCCGGCCTGGTGGTGGCCGGGGACGTGGAAGTGTCGGAGGTGGGAGACCTGGCGCGGTCGTACTTCGGAGACTGGGAGGGGGCGCCCGAACCGGTGAACGGCTTCGAGTCCGTTCCCCGCTTTCGGGAGCGACGGGTCCTGGTGGTGGACCGGCCCGGATCGGTCCAGTCCGAGATCCGCATCGGCCAGGTGGGTGCTCCGCGCTCCACTCCCCACTTCTTCCCGCTCCAGATCTTCAACACGATCCTGGGGGGAGCCTTTACGAGCCGGCTCATGCTGAATCTGCGGGAAGAGCAAGGGTTCACCTACGGCGTCCGATCGCGATTCGCCTTTCGCCGTTCGGCGGGTCCCTTCCGCATCTCCACCGCCGTGGCCACGGAGGTTACGGCGCCGGCGGTAAGCCACGCTCTGGCGGAGGTGCAGGGCCTGGTGGAGGAGGGCCCGACCCAACGGGAAGTGGAGCGAGCCAGGGACTTCATCGCCGGAGTCTTCCCACTCCACCTGGAGACCACCGGTCAGGTGGCGGCCCGCATCGGAGAGCTCCTGGTGTACGACCTTCCGGACGACTTCTTCGCTTTCTACCGGGACCGGATCCGGAGCATCTCGCCCCAGGACGTCCTGGTGGCGGGCAGGGAAATGCTACGGCCAGGAGACATGGTGGTGGTGGTGGTGGGGGAAGCGGATGCCATCCGAGGGCCCCTTGAGGATCTCGGGCTGGGGCCGGTGGAGGTCGTCTCCCCCGAGATTCTCCCCTGAGGGCCTTCGGCGGTCCAGTCCCCCTCTTCAACGTCCCGAGCAACCCCTTTTCCGGGTCCCCGCATCCTACTCCAGGGAAAGCTTGGAGTGGGTGTATGGTCCGTCACCCTCTCAGGTGAACCATGGATGACACAGGTGTGAAGCAAGGTCAGCCCTCAGGCTCCCAGGTCGGGCGTGTGGAGTCCCGGGTCGTGCACGACGGCCGGGTCGTGCATCTCTCGGTGGATCGGGTGCGATTTCCCGACGGAAGCGTCGGGGAACTGGAGTTCATCCGTCACAGGGGAGCGTCGGCAGTGGTGCCCCTGTTGGACGGAGAGGATGTCGGCGATCCCTCCATCGTCCTGGTGCGCCAGTACCGATATGCGGCCGGGGGATTCGTCTACGAGATCCCGGCGGGCATTCCGTCCGAGGGGGAGTCCTGGGAGGATTGCGCCCGGAGGGAGCTGGAGGAGGAGACGGGCTACGTCGCCGGGGAATTGCTTCCCCTGACCCGGTTCTTCACCACTCCGGGCTTCACCGACGAGGTCATCCACCTCTTCGCCGCCACGGCCCTGTCCAAGGGCAAGGTGAGCAGGGACAAGGACGAGTTCATGGAGGTGGTGGAGCTCCCGTTCTCCCAGGTCCTTGAGCTTGCCCGGAGCGGCGAGATGCGAGACGGGAAGAGCTTGGTGGGAATTCTGTTTGCCGACCGGTTCCTTCGCCGAGGTAGGGGATCGAAACTGGAGCGGTGAACTGTCCCAAATCGCTCCACACCTGTCCTTTCCATGGGACATTCGGCTCAGGAAGGTCGAGGAATCAAGGGCGATCCCTCTGGTACGGAACCTGCGTTTAACAACGGCTGACGGAAAGCATGGCCCGGCCGGGCTTTCCCGATCACCAACCTCAGGACCGGGAAGGGTGAGAAAGCTATGCTGCCCAGGACAAAGCCATCGACGGAACCGGGAGTACTCACCGGAGCCCGGGAAGCTGCCCGGGTTCTTGGCGAACTGTCGGACAGCCTCGTCGTACAGAGCTTCCTGGAGGGTAATTCCAGGGCCTTCGGGATATTGGTAGACCGGTACGACAAGCGCCTTCTCAACTTTGTCTACCGGACCATCGGGGACCGGGAGCGCGCCCAGGACCTGGTCCAGGAGACTTTCGTCCGGGTGTATCGCCATCTGCACCGATTCGACCAGACCAAGAAGTTCTCCACCTGGATCTACACCATCGCCGGAAACCTGGCCAAGAACGAGCTCAGAAACCGCTCCCGGAATCCCCTTGTCCTGTTCCAGACCATCAAGAAGAACTGGGAGGCGGACCATCGACCCCTGGAATGGGAAGATACCAAGCTGCGTCCGGACGACCTCTTTCGGAAGCGCCGCCTCCGGGAGATGGTGGAGAATGCGGTGGCGGAGCTGCCGGAGCATCACAGGATCGTCTTTGTGCTCCGGGAGATCGAAGGGAAGACCTACGAGGAGATCGCCGAGATCACCGGCTGCAACCTGGGCACGGTGAAGAGCCGGCTCAACCGGGCCCGGAACAACTTCGCCCGCATCATCGCTCCTCTTCTGGATTGACGGTAGACACCCTACCGTGCGCCTCGGGGGAGGGAGCAATCGCTCCCTCCGTCCCCTCCCTCCATCGTCTCTTCCCACCCATGCCCTGAAGCGAGGCGGGAACTCCCGCTCCGTTCCTCAAGTACCACCCACATCGAGATCCGGGGGACGGGTCTTTTGATCCTCCCCTCCCGGATTCGGTGAAACAGGTGGCGGCCATGGGGGAACATGCCGGTCCGGGGTGACGTACCACAGGTACCAACCCCGGTTGCGAACTGCATTGCTGGCCGCAACGTCACCAAGGAGCGCTGTGGAGCAGATGGATTGTCAGGAGTATCTCCGACGTTTTTCTGAGGACTTCGATGGGCTGGCCAACGATGAGGCATCGCAGGCCACAGAGGAGCACCGCTCCGCCTGTGCGAGTTGCCGTCGGTATGCCGAGATCCTCGAAGCCGGGGCCGCAGCCCTCAGGAACCTTCCGGCACTCGAAGTGCCTTCGGACTTCCGTGCCCGCCTCGATCACAGGATCTTCCACATCGAGGACGGCCCGTCCATAGCCAAGGAGTCCCTCGGTACCGGCGCCACCACCGTATCCATCCTGGCGCTGGCCACTCTGTTGGCTCTTTCAGCCTGGGCTCCGGTGGTTGCTACGACGCATCCCATGTCCGAGCTTCCGGCCTTGATCGTGGTAAGACCAGCCGAGCCCGCCCCATCTCCTGGTACCGCCAAGACCACCTTCCACAGGAGCCGCTCCCTCTTCGTGACCACCGAGTTTCGGGAAGGAATCTGGGGAGATTCTCATGAGCTCTTTCGCGTGTACTCCTCCCTTTCCGATCGGCGGCGTTCCGGGACCGCAGTGCAGATCGGAAGCCAGTAGCCCCCGGCCGCGAGCATGAGTTCCAGGGGTTCCGTGGGACCGCGACGCCGGGAGTTGGGAGGTGTCTTCTTCCTGACGGGCGACGACCAGTTCCGCAAAGAAGAGGAAACCCGGGCCCTGGTGGAGATGCATGTGGACCCGGCCAGCCGGGACTTCAACCTCGATTCGGTCCGGGGTGACGAGGTCACCGTGGAGACCCTGGCCTCTCTCCTGGGCACTCCCCCCATGATGGCGGAGTGGCGAGTGGTCCTTGTCAGGGAGATGGAGGCCCTGGCCTCCAATTCCCGGGCTCGGCAGGTCCTGCTGGACGTGGCCTCGAAGCCGCCGCCGGGCCTCGCGCTGATCCTGTCGGCCACCCTTCCCCGGGGATCGGAGGCGAAGCTCTACAAGGACCTGAAGCGCCTGGCCCGGTCCATGGATTTCCCCGAGATCAGTCCCAACGACGTACCGGGCTGGCTTGTGGACTGGACGTCGCAGAAGCTCGGGCGTATCCTGACCCAGGAGGCGGCCAGGGCTCTGGGATCCGCCGTGGGTACGAACCTGGGAGTGCTGGTCCAGGAGGTGGCGAAGTTGGCGAGCCTCGTGGAGGAAGGGTCTCCCATCGGGGTGGAAGCGGTGGAGGCAGCCGGGACCCACATCCCGGTGGAGGACCGATGGGGGTGGTTCGATCGGGTGGGCCGGCGTGACCTGTCCGGGGCATTGGGAGGGTTGGGAACCCTTCTTGGGCAGGGAGAGACGGGTGTGGGTCTCACCATCGGACTGGCCACGCATCTCTTGCGCCTGGGGGTGGCCGTGACGGGAGGGAAACGAGCCCTGGATGGCCTCCTGCCACCCCACCAGAGATGGCTCGCCCCCCGCCTGCTGCAGCAGGCCAGGGGCTGGTCGGTGGAAGAGGTGGAGGAGGCGTTGTTGGGATTGCGTAGATTGGATCGTCTACTGAAGTCCAGCGGGCTCTCGGATAGACAGGTCCTGGAAGAGTGGATCCTGGGCCTCATGGCCCGGGAGGGAGCCCGGGCATGACGGCGTCTCCCGTCGGGAGGCCCTGAGGGGATGGAGGACAAGGGTATGAGAGAAGTCCGAACGCTGGTGCTGGTGGCGGTGGCGGTGCTGGTGGTTTTCGCGACTCCCGGGACGGTCAGGGCCCAGGGGACCGGGTCCCTGGACCAGGTGGATTCCCTCATGGCCGAAGGCCGGATCATTCAAGCCCGGGAGGTTCTGGAAACCTGGCTGGACTCCCGTCTCGCCTCGGCATCGAGGGAGGACCGGCAGAGGGGGACCTGGCTACGGGGCCGACTCACGGTAGCTCCCTCCATGGCGGAGATGGACTTTCGACGTCTCGTCCTGGAGTATCCCGGGGGCCCCTACTCGGCCGACGCTCTCTTTCGCCTCGGACTCCTGGCCGAACTGAGGGGGGAAGGGACGGAGGCCCTGGATCTCCTGGAGCGCCTGATACGGGATTATCCGTCGAGCCCACTGGTGGAGGATGCCGAATCCTGGCACCTGACTCTATCCGAGGGAAGCGGCGCTCCTGCCCCCCTCGCGTCGCCGGACATGGAGCCTCCCCCTCAAGCGGAGGCCCTGTTTCCGCCGGTGACTCCCGCCCCCACCGATTCCATGGACGCCTCCTGGTCGTACGCTGTGCAACTAGGGGCTTTCAGCAGCCTCGAGCGGGCGAGAGCTCTGGCGGACCGCCTTCGGCATGCGGGCTACGACCCCCGGGTCGTGGGGATTCCCGAGGACGAGTTGGCCAGAGTGCGCGTGGGCCGGTTTCCGGTTCGGGAAGAAGCCGAGGTCTTGGCCGAGGAGTTGGCTGGTCACGGCTTCGAAGTGAGAGTGGTTTCCGATGCCTGGTGTGAGGATAGAGTGAGATCGGGGGAGGTCGGCTCGACGCAGGAAGGGTGACCTCACCTCCGGCGTCCTTCTCCCCTGTGTCGCTTCCCCTGTGTCGCTCCAGGCCCTCCAGGTAGGCCTGGAACGACAATCGTCAGCGGCAGTCTGCCGGTGGCATCAAAGGGCTTCCAGGACCCGCCTCATCCGGGAGCGGACGTCATCCGCCAGATCGTCGATGTCGGTCCTGCCGGTGACGCCGAGTTGGACCTTGGGGTCCAGGACTCCCACGACGGAGGTGCCCTCCTCGCCGCCTGCATAGACGATGACGTTGCAGGGCAGGAGAAGGCCGACATCCGTTTCGACGCTGAGAGCCTGGTGGGCCAGGGCAGGGTTGCAGGCTCCCAGGATCTTGTAGGGACGGAAGTCCACGTCCAGCTTCTTCTTCAGCGTGGCTTTCACATCGATCTCCGTGAGGATCCCGAATCCCTCCTTCTGCAGCTCCTCCCTCACTCTCCGGTCCGCATCCTCCATGGAAAGAGGCAGGGTCTTCTTGAATCCGTAGTCAAGGTCGGCCATGTCCATCGGATCGCTCCCTTTCGTTGGTCGAATCGATTCCGCCGAGGCCCATGAGCTGGAACTTCGCGGGCGAACCGGGAAGTCCGGGGATCGCCCTTGTAAGGGAAAGCTCGTCTCGAGGCCCGGATCCGCCTGGTGGAACCTCATGGGCTTTCATTGGTTCTTACATCATCATCTAGACCCTTACCCCGGAATTCCATGTCTGATTCGCACAGTGGCAGAAGTCCCCATGCCGGCAACGCCCCGGTCCTTCCCCCGGAGGGGCTGGTATCGGTGGATCTGTCCGTGGACGGGATCCACTGTGCCGCATGCGTCTCTCGCATCGAGGGGGGGCTCATGAAGGTCTCGGGGGTCGCCGCTGCATCGGTGAACCTGGCCACGGGGGAGGCCCGGGTGACCATGGACCCGGCCTCCGCATCGTTGGGCGACCTGGTGGCAGCCGTGGAAGGTGCCGGCTACAGCATCGCGGACAGGGAAGGGGAGGAGTTCGAGGAGGCTCTCCGGCGCAGGGAGGAGGAGAGGGAGGCGGAGTACCGTCATCTCCTGAGACTCTTCCGATGGGGGCTGATCCTGGGCGTTCCCGTGGCGGTCATCGGACACGCCCACATGATTCCGGGTCTCCGGGGGATGGGACACGGGGTCATGCACCTCCTATGGGTGGTCAGCGGGATCCTCACCATTCCCATCATGACCCATGTGGGACGCCGCTTTTTCACCGGGGCCTGGTCGGCCTTTCGCCGCCGGGAGGCCACCATGGACACGTTGGTGGCCTTGGGAACCGGCTCGGCGTGGGTGTACTCCACGGTGGCGGTGCTCTTTCCGGGGCTCTTCCCGCCGGGAGCCGCCCATCCCTTCTACGAGGCCACGGCGGTGATCATCACATTGGTCCTGCTGGGGCAGGCATTGGAGGCCAGGGCCAAGGGGAGGACCTCCCAGTCCCTTCGGCGCCTCATGGACCTGCGGCCCAGGACGGCCCGGGTGGTAAGGGGAGGGGAAGAGGTGGAGGTTCCGGCCCAGGACGTACAGGTCGGGGACCTCGTTGTGGTCCGTCCCGGGGAGCGGATCCCCGTGGACGGGGAGATTTCGGAGGGGCGGAGCACCGTGGACGAGTCCATGGTGACAGGGGAAAGTCTTCCGGTGGAGAGGGAGGTGGGGGATCCGGTGGTGGGGGGGACGCTGAACCGGGCCGGGAGCTTCCGGTTCAGGGCCAACCGGGTGGGGAAGGACACGGTGCTGGCCCACATCGTGGAGATGGTGAGGAACGCCCAGGGCTCCAAACCCTCCATTCAGCGCACGGTGGACGTGGTGGCGGGCTACTTCGTGCCCGCCGTGATGATCGTAGCCATCCTGACTTTCGCCTTCTGGTACACCTTCGGTCCGGAGCCCCGCCTCACCTTTGCCGCCGTGGTATCGGTGGCCGTCCTGGTGATTGCCTGCCCCTGCGCCCTGGGCCTGGCTACGCCCATCAGCATCATGGTGTCGGTGGGCAAGGCCGCCGAGCACGGCATCCTGGTGCGGAACGGAGAGGCCTTCCAGGCGGCCCGGCGGGTGGACACGGTAATCCTGGACAAGACCGGGACCATCACCCGGGGAGAACCAGCTCTGGTGGAGGTGCTTCCTGGGGGGGGTGTGTCCGAAAGGGAGTTGCTGGCCACGGCGGCCGCGGCGGAGGTGGGTTCCGAGCATCCGCTGGCGAAGGCGATCGTGACCGGAGCCAAGGAGCGGGGAGTGGATTGGAGCCGTGCCACCGCCTTCGAGTCCGACACAGGCAGGGGCGTGACGGCTACCGTGGAGGGCCAGGAGGTGAGGGTGGGTAGCCCCGGATTCCTGCGGGAATCAGGGGTGCCCGAGGAGTCCTTCGCCGGAGCCGTCGGGGCGATTACCGCCGGGGGCAGGACCCCCGTCCTGGTGGCTCGGGGGGTCCGCTATCTGGGCGCCCTGGCCGTGTCGGATTCCGTGAAGGAAGATTCCGCCGCCGCCATAGCCAGGCTCCGGGAGCTAGGCCTCAGGGTAGTCATGCTCACGGGAGACCAGGAGGCCACGGCCCGGGCCATCGGCCGGGAAGTGGGCGTGGACGAGGTGCTGGCCCAGGTGCTTCCGGGGGAGAAGGCGGACCGGGTGAGGGAACTCCAGGCCCGGGGAAGGAGGGTCGCCATGGTGGGAGACGGGATCAACGATGCTCCGGCTCTGGCTCAGGCCGACGTGGGGATCGCCCTGGGCACCGGTACCGACGTGGCCATGGAGACGGGTGACATGGTCCTCATGGGGGGCTCCCTCGCCGGGGTGGTTCATGCCATGGAGCTCTCACACGCCACCTTCCGCAACATCCGCCAGAATCTCTTCGGAGCCTTTATCTACAACGTCCTTGGGATTCCCGTCGCGGCCGGGGTACTCTACCCCTTCTTCGGTATCCTCTTGTCCCCCGTCATCGCCGGGTCGGCCATGGCGTTCAGCTCCGTGACGGTGGTGACCAACGCGAACCGGCTTCGGTTCTTTCGACCGCACTTCCGGCCGGGCTCATGAGGATGGACGTCCTTCTTGTGAACCTCGGCGCCCTGGTCCTGATCGGTCTGGTAGCCTGGTATTTCCGCCTCTTCCAACGACGCTGAGGGGCCCCCACCCCGGCTCGTAGAGGGATCGCCTCTTCCAGGGGTGGGACCCCGGCTCGTATGGGGACCGCCCTACCGGGGACCCCAGAGGAATGGGGGAAGCCCACGACGGAATCTGCTTGATCCGCGTCCGTGCCTCCGGTATCGTTGGAAGGTCAAGGCCCCCTCGGCCCTCGAAACGGAACTCCCCGTCCAGGCCATGCCAACTGGTTTCCTCGTGGAAGACACCCCTCTCATGCAGCAGTGGCGGGAGGTGAAGTCCCGGCATCGGGACACACTCGTATTCTTCAGGGTCGGGGATTTCTACGAGCTCTTTTTCGGTGACGCGGAGGAGGGCTCGCGGCTCCTGGGTCTCACCCTGACTTCCCGCAACAACGGGGCCGCCGCCCGTGTGCCCCTGGCGGGGATTCCCGTGAAGGCCCTGGACGAGTACCTGGCCAGGCTGGTGAGGCTGGGGCGCCGGGTGGCCATCTGCGAGCAGGTGGAGGATCCGGCCTCGGCCAAGGGCATCGTGAGAAGGGAAGTGGTGGAGACCGTCACCCCCGGGACAATCCTCCAGGAGGGCCTCCTCCAGGCCAAGCGTAACAACCGCCTGGTGGCCCTCTCCCCGGGGGAGGGGAGGTGGGGTCTGGCCTCCCTGGACCTGTCCACTGGAGAGGTGGAGGTCCAGGAGGTGAAGCAGGGGGATGTGGCGGCGGAGCTTGGACGCCTGGAGCCGTCGGAGCTCCTTCTGCCCCGAAACCGCGCCGGGGAGGTTCAGGGCTCCCGTAGGGCACTGCACGGCGAGGTTCCCCTGACCCTCAGGGACGATTGGCTCTTCGACCAGCAGATGGCCCGGGAGGAGATGGAAAGGGTCTATCGGGTCCACTCTCTACAGGGGTTTGGCTTTCAGGAAGGAGACGGCCTTCTCGTCAGCGCCGCGGGGGCCTTGCTCGCATACGTCCGGGAGATTCGTCCGGGTGGGGTGGACCACCTGCGGCCGCCCCGGATCGTCCGGCCCGGAGCCGCCATGCTCCTGGACGACATGACCCGCCGAAACCTGGAGCTGGTGGAGTCCATCCGACCTGGAGAAGGGGGTACCCTCCTGGACGTGCTGGACCGGACGGTGACGGCCATGGGCGGGAGGCTGCTTCGGAGGTGGGTCCTTCATCCCCTGACGGATGCCCCGGAGATCTGGTGGCGCCTGGGGGCCGTGGAGGAACTCCACTCCGAAGGGTCGCTCCGGGGCAGGGTCCGGGAAGCTCTGGGGGGGATCTCCGACCTGGAGCGTCTGGCGGGCAAGGTGGGAACCGGAAGAGTCGGCCCCCGGGACCTCCTGGCTCTGGCCAGATCACTGGGTCACCTGCCGGGGCTCCGGGGTCTCATGGGGAGCGTGGCCTCCGAGCTGCTGGTTTCCCTGGTCGGGGACATGGACCTCTTGGAGGATCTCAGGGATCTGCTGCTGGCAGCGATCTCTCCGGAGACCCCTCCCACCCTGCAGGACGGGGGAGTCATCCGGGAGGGATACGACGCTGCGTTGGACGATTTGAGGGGAGTCCGGGACGGGGCTCGGGACTTCATCGCAGGGCTGCAGGCCCGGGAAAGGGAGCGGACGGGGATCGGATCCCTGAAGGTGGGGTTCAACCGGGTCTTCGGATACTACCTTGAGGTCACCCGGGCCAACCTGGAAAAGGTTCCCGAGGAGTACGTCCGCAAGCAGACCCTGGCCAACGCCGAGCGCTACTTCACCCCGGAGCTCAAGGAGTGGGAGGAGAAGGTGTTCGATGCCGAGGACCGGATCCTCGGTTTGGAGACGGAGCTCTTCGCCGCGTTGCGCCAGGAAGTGGGGGGGAACGTCCGGCGCCTCCAGGACACGGCAGGGAGGGTGGCCCAGCTCGACGTCCTGGCTGCCCTGAGCCAGGTGGCGAAGGAGCGGGACTACGTCCGTCCCGAGGTCCACGGAGGGTTCGACCTGGTGGTCCGGGAGGGCCGGCACCCCGTGGTGGAGACCATGATGCCGGCGGAGGAGTTCATCCCCAACGACCTCCACCTGGACGAAGACCTCCGCATCGTCATCCTTACGGGCCCCAACATGGCCGGCAAGAGCACCGTCCTCAGGCAGGTGGGGCTCATCCAGCTCATGGCCCAGATGGGCTCCTTCGTCCCGGCGGCCTCCGCCCGCATACCGGTGTGCGACCGGATCTTCACCCGGGTGGGGGCTTCGGACTCCCTGGCCCTGGGCCAGTCCACGTTCATGGTGGAGATGAACGAGACGGCGGCCATCGTCCACGGGGCAACGGAGAGGAGCCTCATTCTTCTGGACGAGATCGGGAGGGGAACCTCCACCTATGATGGGGTGTCCATCGCATGGGCCGTGACGGAGCATGTCCACGAGTGGGTCCTGGCCAAGACCATCTTTGCCACCCACTACCACGAGCTGACGCAGCTGGGGGATCTCTTGCCCAGGGTTCGAAACCTCAACGTGGCCGTGCGGGAGGTGGGGGACGACATCGTCTTTCTCCGGCGTCTGGAAGAGGGAGGGGCGGATCGCTCCTACGGTATTCAGGTAGCTCGCCTGGCGGGCCTCCCTGTGGAGGTCATCGAGCGGGCGAAGGAGCTCCTTGCGGAGCTTGAGGGAAGCCACTCCGGGGGAGGCGAGGGCCTGGGGCGGAGGGGGCGAAGGCGGCCGGCATCGGAGCCTCCACCAGACCAGCTCTCCCTCTTCGCCATGGAGCATCCGGTGGTTTCCCGACTCCGGGGGTTGGAGCTGGAGCGGTTGACTCCCCTTGAGGCGTTGAATCTGTTGGCCGCTCTGCGGGGCCAGATCGAGTGAGGGGGAAAGAGGAGAGAATGATGGCTGGACACCTTCCGTGTGCTTCCCGGTGGGTCCCGCGTTCGCCGACGAAGCGTCGACCCGTTTCGATGCGAGGCCTGACCCATGGTGGGACGCTGGGGGTCGTGTTTGCCCTCATTCTGGTGGGATGCGGCCGGGAGGCCAAGGTGGAAGACCCCACTCCGCTGTACGGCGAGGTGCCCATCGAATACCCCCTGGAACTGTGGGACGCGGACCTGGAGGGGCAGACGACACTCAGGGTGCGGGTGACGGAAATGGGGGTCGTCGACTCCGTGGAAGTTCATGAGTCCAGCGGATTTCCGGCATTCGATTCCGCCGCTGTCCAGGGGGCGTTGCAGTTACGGTACAGTCCAGCAACGAGGAACGGGCGCCGCATCTCGGTGTGGGCGAAGGTCCCCGTCCAGTTCGTGAAGCCGGGTGGTTGAACACGCCTGACGGTGGCCCGGTTCTTGTGATTGTGGCACCGGGTACCCTTTGGGATATCAGTGACGCTTGGAGAGCAGATGAAAGTCGTGGTTCTTATGGGAGGGGTTTCCGGGGAGAGGGACGTCTCCCTGGCCTCGGGCGTCCAGGTGATTCGAGCCCTCCGGGAAGCAGGGCACGAGGTGGTGGGGGTGGACACGTCCCACGGGGTCCTCACGAGCCAGGCCGAGGTGGATTTGCTGGAGGCGCCGATCCACCACCCCGGTCCCCCGATCCTACCTCAGGACATGCTGAAGACGGGGGACGTGGGGTTGTTGGCCAACGATCCGCGTACCGCCGGGCTCGACGTGGTCTTTCTCGCCCTTCATGGTGGCAGTGGGGAGGACGGCACCATCCAGACCCTGCTTCAGGTGGCGGGAATCCCCTTCGTGGGAAGCGGCCCCATGGGATGTGCCCTGGCTATGGACAAGGATGTGTCCAAACGGCTGGCGAGGGACGCCGGGGTGCCTACCCCGCCCTGGATCACGGTAGAAGGGTGGGACGATGGTCTCTCGAGGTGGGAGGAGATTCTGTCGCGCCTGGGGCTACCCCTCATCGTGAAGCCGCCCTCCGGAGGTTCCACCCTTGGACTGACTCTGGTCCACGACGAAACCGAGGTCCGGGAGGCACTGGCCTTGTGCCTGGAATACGACGAACGGGCCATGTTCGAGAAGTACGTCCGGGGACGGGAGGTCACCGTGGGGGTTCTCGGAAGCGAGGCACTCCCTGTGGGTGAGATCATCCCGGAACGTGAGATCTTCGACTACGATTGCAAGTATCGCCCAGGCATGGCCCAGGAGATCTTTCCGGCGGATCTCCCTGAGGACGTGGCGAGAAACGTACAGGACACCGCCTTGGTGGCCCACTGGGTCCAGAGGCTCCGAGACTATTCCCGGGTGGACTTCATCCTGGACGGGGCCGGCGTGCCCTGGTTCCTGGAGGCCAACGCTCTGCCGGGACTGACGGCGAACAGCCTTCTGCCCAGGGCGGGGCGGGCGGCGGGAATTCCTTTCTCCGAGCTCTGCCACCGGCTTGCGGTCATGGCCGTCAAGCGAGGAAGCGGACGGGAGGGCGGCAAGGAGGCGGACGCGGTGGCGCCCCGGAACTCGCGGGTCACCGGGGGGGTTTGAGGGGTAGAAGGAGCTTGAACGGATGCGTTACACCACCTACCAGCAGACGCCCTGGAACTTCACCCTGACGCCCTGGGTGAAGCGCCTGCTGGTGGCCAACGTGGCGGTTTTCCTCGTCACCATGGTGGACCGAGACATCTTCTTCCGCTGGTTCGCCTTCGCCCCGTCGGAGTTCCTGACCCGCCCCTGGGGTGCCTTTACCTACATGTTCCTCCACGGGGACTTCTGGCACCTCTTTATGAACATGCTGGTCCTCTTCTTCTTTGGCCCCCCCCTGGAGTCGCGCTGGGGGTCCAGGGAGTTCTTGAAGTATTACTTCCTGTGTGGTCTTGGGGGGGTGGCTCTTAGCTTCCTTTTCGCTTCCTATTGGATCGTGGGAGCCTCTGCGGCCATCTACGGACTCATGCTGGCCTTCGCCCTGAACTGGCCCAATGCTCCCATCTACATCTGGGGTATCTTTCCCGTGAAGGCCAAGTGGCTGGTGGGATTCCTTTTCGCCGTGAGCCTCATGAGCGCCTTCGGCGGAGCCGCCGGGGGGATCGCCCATTTCGCCCACCTGGGAGGCATCGTCACGGGCTTTTTCTACCTGAGGAGCGACTGGCGGCCGGATCTTTCCAGGAAGGCGAAACGAAAGGCGGCCGCCGAGCGGCGGCTTGCCATCGTCCCCCGGGAGGAGCCACGGAGGGAAGCCCACTCCAAGGCGTCCCGGCCGTCGGAGAGGCCCGCCAGGGAGGAGTCCCTCCTGGACGAAGTGGACCGGATCCTGGACAAGATCTCGGCCTCGGGCATCGCCTCCCTGACCTCGAAGGAGCGGGAGACCCTGGACGAGGTTTCCCGGCGACACCGCTCCAACTGACGTGCGGGGCGGCCTGGCACCCGTCCCAATCCCCACCCGCCGAGACCAGGCTGAGGATCGGCCCACGCAGCCTCTTCGCCGGCCAGCCCCCGTTCCTTGCCTTTCCGTGCCTGTGTCTAAGCCCCTCTGCCCTTGCTGGGGCCTCACCCTTCATCGACCTTATCCTCTGACCGACAGCGGGTCGCCCCCCTGCGCCCCGACCGGCTCTCCCTGACACGTCACGGAATCCGAGCATGCCAGCGAATACCATCCCAGTCCGAGCCCTGGTGCTTTTCACCCTGTTTGCAGCCTCCACGCTTTCCCTGGGAGCCTGTGCTTCCGGTCCAGCTCCCATGACGGGCCCTGTGGTGGCGACCCCGGAGGCCCGTCCCGCTCCCCCCGCCGACCTCGTGCCCGGGCCCCCGGTGGTGTCGGAGGCGGGCCTCGATACCATCCGGGCGGGGGAATTCGACAACGGGAAGATGTGGACCTTCGAGTATCCCCCTCTGGACTACCTCCAGAGGACCTACGGGTTCTCCGAGGAGGCGGACTGGTTTCGCAGGGCTCATCTAGCGGCCCTACGCATCCCCGGGTGCTCGGCCTCCTTCGTCTCCCCCAACGGGTTGGTCATGACGAATCACCACTGCGCCCGGGAGAGCATCGAACAGGTGAGCCGGGAGGGGGAGGACCTGGTGGCCAACGGCTTCTGGGCTGCATCCCTCGAGGAGGAGCGACCCATCCAGGACGTCTGGGCGGACCAGCTCGTGGAGATCCGTGACGTGACGGAGCGGGTTTACGTTGCCCTGGAGGGAGTCAGAGGGGCTGAGCGCCGAGCCCAGCGCCGTGAGGAGGTCACGGAAGGGATCGTGGACGAGATCGTGCGGGAGCTGGGTGGCGAAGATGCGGGCTACAACGTGGAGATGGTGGAGCTCTATGCCGGAGGTCGGTACTCGGTCTACATCTTCAAGCGGTACGAGGACGTCCGCCTGGTGATGTCTCCCGAGTTGCAGGTGGCCTACTTCGGGGGAGACTGGGACAACTTCACCTATCCCAGGTACGACCTGGACGTGACGTTCTACCGGGTGTACGGCGAGGACGGGACCCCTCTGCGCACCGAGCACTACTTCCCCTTCAAGCAGGAGGGGGTGAAGGAGGGGGACCTGGTCTTCGTCATCGGGAATCCCGGATCCACCTCCAGGCTCCAGACCGTGGCCGAGTTGGAATACCGCCGTGACGTGAGCGACCAGGCCATCCTGGACCTGCTACGCACCCGGGTGGTTGCCCTCCAGGAGTTTGCCCGGAGCCACCCGGAGGAGGCCCGGGAGATGGACCTCCGCAACACCATCTTCAGCTTCCTCAATTCCCTGAAGGCCTACACCGGGATGGTGCACGGCCTCCACGACCCGGTGATCCTGGCCAAGCGCCGGGACAACGAGCGGAGGTTCCAGGCCGCCATCGAGGCCGACCCGGCTCTCCGGGCGGAGTATGGGGACCTCATCGCCCGGATGGCGGAGATCCAGGCGCGCAAGAGGGAGTTCGCCGCCGAGTTCTCCTCCTTCCTGGCCGTTGGCCACCCCACGCTGGGCTCCGCCACCATGGGCCGGGCCTTCGCAGCCTTCCAATACCTGTCGGCTCGGAGGCAGGGGGTCCCGGAGGATGCCCTTGGGGGCATCCGGGAGTTGTTGGAGGGAACGCCGGAGCAGCCAAGGGAGATCAACGAGGCCCAGCTGGTAGAGCGTTTCGAGGATTTCGTCCGTTACTTCGGCTCCGACCATCCGTTCGTGCAGGAGGTACTGGAGGGAAGGACTCCGGATGGGGCCGCCGCCGTGATCATGTCTCGCTCGGCCCTGGCCGATTCCGCGTCCGCCGCCGCAGCCATGGCCCGGGGAAATCTGTCTCTGGACGATCCTGCCATCCGGGTGGCCGAGGCCATCGTCCAGCGTCTGGGGCCCGCCCAGCAACTCCAGGCCTCCGAGGGGGCGGAGGAGGAGGAGATTGCCAGCGCACTGGGACGCGCCCTCTTCGCCATCTATGGAACCGACATTCCCCCGGACGCAACGTTCTCACCCCGCATCGCCGACGGGGTGGTGAAGCCCTACGAGTATAATGGGACCATAGCTCCCGCGGTCACGACCTTCTACGGGATGTATGACCGACATCGCTCCTTCGGGCCCGGCACCGACTGGGATCTGCCTGACCGGTGGATGTCTCCGCCGGCGGACTTCGACCTCTCAACCCCCCTCAATTTCGTCTCTACGGCGGACATCATCGGTGGGAATTCGGGATCCCCGGTCATCGACGGGGAGCTTCGGGTGGTGGGGCTCATCTTTGACGGCAACATCGAGAGCCTCTCGGGCGACTACATCTACCTGCCGGAGACGAATCGGGCCGTAGCAGTCGACGTCCGGGGGATCCTGGAGGCCCTCAAGGTCGTCTACGAGGCTCACCGCCTTGTGGATGAGTTGCTTGCCGGGCAACCGGTCGGTGTCGGAGGCCCGGCCTTTCGTCGCTAAGCGTTGGGGGTGCCCGCTTCCTTCGCCATGCGGAAGTAGGGCGGTGGCCCACAGCCAGCCTTCAAGGGCTGGCGTAGCGGGGGAGTCAACCCCGGCCCGGAACGCCGACGGTCACGGCGGGGGGCTTGCCTTTGGGGAGGGCGTCCCGCAGTGCGTCCTTGACCCTTTCTCCGCCCCTCTCTAGAATCCGATCCCATTTCTGTATCAGATCGTTATCCCGTTCAGGAGGCAGCATGGCGGCTTCGGGTAAAGAATATTCCACTGAGAAGATCCGGAACGTGGCAGTTTTGGGTCATGGAGGATCCGGCAAGACTACCCTTGTGGACGCCCTGTGCTTCACGGCGGGAACCTCCCGGAGGAAAGGGAACGTGGAAGAGGGCCACGCCCTCACCATGACCACCGCAGAGGAGATCGATCACGGCATCTCTTTGCAGGTGACTCCTGCCTTCGCCGAGTTCCAGGACGTGAAGATCAATCTCCTGGACACTCCCGGCTACCTGGATTTCACAGGGGACGCCCTCTCGGCGGTTCGCGTGGCGGATGCGGCCATCATCGTGGTGGGTGCCACTTCCGGGGTGGAGGTGGGGACCGAGGTGGTCTGGCAGTACTGCCAGGACCGGGGGATTCCCCGGATGTTCTTCGTGTCCATGATGGACAAGGAGCATGCCGACTTCGACAAGGTGTTCCACGATATCAAGGAACGGTTGGCGCCCAATGTCCTCACGGTAGCCGTGCCCACCGGAGGTGGAGAGGACTTCACGGGGATCATCAACCTCTTCAGCAAGAAGGTCCATCACTTCAAGGAGGGCACCATCACCGGGGAGTACACGGAGATCGACATCTCCGAGGAGCTCAGGGGGAAGTTCGAGGAGATGGAGACGGAGTTCATCGAGACGGTGGCCACCACCGACGAGGAGCTCCTGGAACGGTACCTTGAGGGCGAGACCATCAGCCCCCAGGAGGCTTTGCGGGCCATGGCGGGAGGGATCGCTCGGGGTGAGATCATCCCTGTCTTCTGTGGCTCGGCCAAGAAGAGCTTTGGAACCCGTGGGCTCCTGGCCAAGATCGTGGAGCTCCTCCCCCATCCGGGCGAGATGCCTGGAGAGACGGCTTCCCGTCCCGGGCTGGACCAGGACGTCACCCTGGTGGCCGAGGATTCGGAGCCCACAGCGGCCCTCGTCTTCAAGACCGCCACCGAGCCCCACGTCGGGGAGCTCTCGTACTTCAAGGTCCTGAGCGGCGTGATCGAGAACGGCATGGATCTCAGGAACGCAAACCGGAATGCCAGCGAGAAGCTCAACCACCTCAGTATCCCCCTGGGCAAGGAGCGCCTGGAGGTGCCCCGCCTCCATGCCGGTGACATCGGCGTGGTGGCCAAGCTCAAGGACACCCACACGAACGATACCCTCTCGGCCCCGGACCGGCCCTTGATCGTGGAGGGGATCGCCTTCCCAAAGGCTGACATCTCGGTGGCCGTCCGAGGGGTCGCCCGGAGCGACGACGACAAGCTTGGGGAGGTCCTGTCCAAGATCCACGAGGAGGAGCCCACCTTCAGCCACGAGTTCAACGCCGAGCTGGGCCAGACCATCTGCCGTGGCCTGGGGGAGCTCCACCTCAGCGTCCAGTTCGAGCGGATGAAGAGGAAGTACGGGGTCAGCGTCGAGACGGAGCCTCCGAAGATCGCCTATCGGGAGACCATCACGAAGACGGCGGAGGGCCAGGGTCGCCACAAGAAGCAGTCGGGGGGACGGGGCCAGTTCGGGGACTGCTTCGTCCGCCTCAGCCCCCTGCCAC
>Ga0114946_10000880_pt1 | contig 20571 bp, 18 predicted proteins | sample WalLakDeSediment_FD_88676 | JGI IMG/M metagenome (GOLD analysis project Ga0114946, IMG submission 88676) | Lake sediment microbial communities from Walker lake, Nevada to study Microbial Dark Matter (Phase II) - Walker Lake 11/02/13 Deep Sediment | ecosystem: Environmental > Aquatic >...
ACAAAGCGCAAGGCTCACCGCCCGAAAGGGCGAGAACCCGGCGAACAGGAGCCCCATCAGGATGACGAGGCTGCCGACAAACGCGAGGCCCTCGAGGCTGAGGATCGCGGGCGCCGAGACGGCCGTGCCGGCGGACCGGGCCGCGGCCGCCGGGCCCGGCGGCGCAGCCTCCCGTTCGGCATCGAGCCGCCGGGCGCTGAAGTCCACAAGCAGGAAGATCGACAGGTAGTAAAGCCCTGCCGGGATAATCGCCGCCTGCACGATCTCGAGGAACCGCACCGGCGGATCACGGTTGATGATCTCGAGCATCATGTAGGCACCGGCACCCATCACCGGTGGCACGAGCGCGCCCCCGGACGAGGCGGCAGCCTCAATTCCCGCGGCGATCGCCGGGGAGAAGCCGATGCCCCGCATCAGGGGAATCGTGAACGAGCCGGTCGTTACTGCGTTGGCGACGGCGCTGCCGGAGAGCGAGCCCATCAGCCCGCTCGCGAGGACGGCCACCTTAGCCGGGCCGCCCGATTGACGGCCGAACAGCCGCTCGGCCACGCCGATCACCCAGGCCGTCGCCCCTGCCTCTTCGAGCGCCGCGCCGAAGAGCACGAACAAGAACACGTAGCGGAACATGACGCCCAGCGCCGAGCCGAAGACACCCTCGCTGCGGAGCCACGACTGACCGATGATCGCCGGCCAGTCCTGCCCGCGGTGAGCGAAGAGCCAGTCGGGCAGCTGGCGGGCCACCCCCTCGTGCGCATAGAGCAGGAAGAGCACGGCGAGGATCGGCAGCGGCCAGCCAACCGTGCGGCGGGCGGCCTCGAGCACCACCAGGATGCCGAGGGTGCCGACCACGATATCGGCGGGCGTGTAGAGCGCGGCCCGCCGGCCGAGGTCGCCCGACTGCATCACGAGCCATCCGCAGCAGACGGCCGCCGCGAGGGCGAGCCCGATGTCGATCATCCTCGAGATTGGCATCCTCGAGAGCGGCATCCCGGCGAGCGGCCCGGGGGTGGTGCCCGAACGCGCCGCGCCGCCCACCGACAGGCCGCCCCCCAGGAAGCAGAGAACGAGCCCGAGACCACCGAAGACGGCGAGTTCCGCCAGCGGGGGCAGGAGCGGAATGTTGGCCTCGACGAGCACGTAGACCGCCAGCAGCGCCGCCAGTCCCGTGAGCAGGGGGCGGGGCGTGATCGCGGACGCGACACTTCGAGATTCGCCGGCTGCGGATTCACCGGTCCCGGTGTGACCGCTGCCGAACGCTGGACTCGGGGCCGCCGCCATCGCTCACTCCGCAGGCCAGAGGCCGGCCTCACGGTAGAACCGCACCGCCCCGGGATGAAACTCGGTGCCGTTGTCCCGCACCACGTTCTGCGGCGTGATCGCCGTGGCGGCCCGGTGCCGGGTGGCGATCCGTTCCCGGTTCTCCCACACGAGTTTCGTGAACTCATGCACGAGCTCCTCCGGGGCATCGGCCGCCGTGATCAGGTGCGCCGAGCCGACGTCGAGGCCGTGGAAGTCGGCGTCGATTCCGGCATAGGTGCCGCCCGGAACCGTCGCTCGTTCGAAGAACGGATAGTCGGCGACGAGTTTCTCCTGGGCCGCGTCATCGTAGGGCACGAGCCGCACGGGATTGGCCTGGGCGATCTGGGCGAGCGCCGGATTGGGCACACCGCCACCGATCATCGCCGCATCGACGGCACCGTCGGCGAGCAGATCGACCGCGCTCTGCTGGCTGCCGTAGCGTGCCTCCAGATCGGAGAGCTTCAGGCCGTGGGCCGCCAGGATCGGCTCCACGAAATATTCGAACCCTGCCCCTTCCGGGCCGAGATAGACTTTTTTCCCGCGCAGATCGGCCACCGACTGCACGCTCGACGCGGCCGGCACGACGAACATGGCCACGTTGGGAAAGAGCGTCATCACGCCGCGCACGTCATGCGCCTTCTCCCACCCGGCCGTGCCGCGGACCGCGAAATAGGTGATCGAGGAGTTGGCGAGGGCGAATTGGATCTTGCCCTGCGAGAGAAGCCGGATGTTTTCCATCGACCCGCCGGTCGACTCGGCGGCCACCCGCCAGCCCCGATCCGCCGCCTGCTCGTTGACGACCTCGCAGATCGCGCTGCCGACGGTGTAGAAGGCACCGCCCAGCGGCGCGGTGCCGACGCTGATGAACTCGCGCTTCGGACCGCCACAGCCGGCCGCCCCGAGCACGAGCATGATCCCGGCCACCGCACCGAATTGGAATCTCGACCGTGTCGTCATGGCATGCGTCCGCCTGGGGTGAAGGCCGGCGACCACGCTTCCGGGAATGGAAAGAAGAGTGCCGGTCAGGCTGAACAGCCTAACCGGCACCCCACCCCCGCAAAAATCCGGGCCCGCTCAGGGGCCGATCGATGGCGGCCGCTTGGCGAGGAAGTCGCGCGGGCCGCGGGTCGTGTAGTAGGGATAGGCGACCGCACCCGTGGGCGGGCCGGCAGGCGTGGTCGCGCCGTAGTCGGAGCCTTCGAGGGCGGCCCGCTCAGCCGCCGACAGGTGGTGCTTGGCAAGGCCGCCATAGCGTCCGGCATGCGGCGTCTTGCAGACGCCCCCTTCGCAGGCCTGGCAGGCCCCATCGGCACAGGCCCCATCCTCGCAGGCGCCGTCGACACAGGCCCCATCGGGACAGCCGCCCGGGCCGCATCCACCGCCCTGGCCGTGGCGGGCATGATGCCCGTAGGGGCCGTCGGTATTGAGGAGGAACAGCCGGTCGATGATCGAGCAGCCGCTCGCACCGCCGAGCACGATCGCCACCAGGGCCAGTCCGAGTGCGCGTGTCATGGAAATTCTTCCGCTGGGCGGCGGTCCGGCCGGCGACAACCTGCGCCGTGCCCGTTCCTCCGCGATACGGGTGGTATCGGTCGTGCCGCAGGCGCCGATTGAGAAAACCCTGCGGGCTGGAAGCCGGGCAAACTGGGCAACCACCCCCGCGAGATCGATCACCAAAGACAATTCACCGGCTTGGGGGCGGCAAAAGTCTCGTCGCTGCGTGCCGCGGCGGCCCGACGCTCCTCGAGCGTTCGCCGACCCTTCGCCTCCCCCATTCACCTGCCGGCCGGATACCGGCCCACGATCAGGGAGATGTTCTGGCCGCCGAAGCCGAAGCTGTTGGAGAGGGCGTAGTCGCAGCGGGCCTCACGGACTTTGTTGGGCACGTAGTCGAGGTCGCAGTCGGGATCGGGCGTCTCGTAGTTGGTCGTCGGGGGCAGCAGGCCGTCGCGGATCGCGAGCAGGCAGACGATGAGCTCGGTGGCGCCCGCCGCCGCGATGAGGTGGCCCATCATGCTCTTCGTGCTCGACACCGGGATCTGGTAGGCCCGCGGACCGAAGACCTTCTTGATGGCGAGCGTCTCGACGCGGTCGTTGACGTCGGTGCTCGTGCCGTGGGCGTTGATGTAACCGATCGAATCGAGTCCGAGGCCGGCGTCCTGCAGGGCCATTCTGATGCACGAGGCGGCTCCGCGGCCTTCGGGGTGCGTGTCGGTGATCCGGTAGGCGTCGGCCGTGGAGCCGTAGCCCACGACTTCGCCATGGATCTTCGCGCCGCGCCGCTTCGCGTGTTCGAACTCCTCGAGCACCACCATCGCGGCCCCCTCGCCGAGCACGAAGCCGTCGCGACCGTTGTCAAACGGCCGGCTGGCCCGTTCGGGCTCGTCGTTGCGGGTGGAGAGCGCGGTGAGCAGATTGAAGCCCGTCACGCCGAACGGGTGGATCATGCTGTGAGTGCCGCCGGAGAGCATCACGTCGGCCTCGCCGCGGCGAACGATCTCGACCGCCTCGCCGATCGCCTGGCTGGAGGCGGCGCAGGCGGTGAGGCAGTTGAGGTTGGGGCCCTGGGCGTCGAACATCGCCGCGAGATGGCCGGCGGGCATGTTCGGCTCCTGCTCGACCTCCGAAAGCGGATGGAGCGTTTCCAGGCCGAGCTTCGTGAACTTGGCGACGTCGAGCGTCTCGCCCTCGATCGCCGCCATCATCATCCGCGTGAACGCGTCGAAATCCTGCTGGCCCTCGCCGCTGCCGAGGTAAACACCGAGTCGTGTCGGATCGGCCGGCAACCCCTCCGGCAGCCCCGCGTCGCGCATCGCCTGGCGGGCCGCACCGGCTGCGAACTTCGTGTGCCGACCGCAGAACTGCCAGCGGCTTTCATCCTCCCCTTCCGCGGCGATGCTCCAGTTGCGGACTTCGGCGGCGATCTTCGTGGGAAATCGCGACGCGTCGAAGACCGTCGTCCGCCCCACGCCGGACTTGCCGGCGATGAGGTTCTGCCAGAGTTCCTCGGGATGCACGCCCAGGGGCGTGATACAGCCAATGCCGGTGATCACCACCCTGCGTCTGTCGGACACGCGTTTGACTCCTCACTCGACACGACTGTTTGAAGGCGACACTATCCGAAGGAAATCTGTTCGCCGGAAATCTAAATCTGGCGGATCACCAGTCGGGCCGCACCAACGGCCGCCCGGACTCGTCGACACCGACATCATAAATGTGCATCTGATCCAGCCACCGGAGCAGTTCCGTCGGCTCAAAGAGCTTGGGCACGCCCTCGCCCGGCTCGAGATGGGCGAAGAACAGTTCCGCTTCGCCCTGCACCCGCTCGCCCACGTGGCTCGTCACGCGGGTGAGCGAACCGGTCGGCTTGAGGTCGAGCACCTCGGCCGTGAACCGCAGCGTGTCGCCGGGCACCGCGTCGAAGTGAAATTCCGCGGCCGCTACCTTGGCGAGCACCACCCGCCGGTTGTAGTCGATCGCCTCGGCCACGAGCAGGCCCGCGGTTTGGGCCATGCCCTCGACCACGAGCGAGTTGGGCATGAGCGCTGCCCCCGGGAAATGATCGTGGAGGTGCTCCTCGGCCAGCGAGACGTTCTTGATGGCCACCGCCCGCTTGCCGCGAACGAATTCATCGAACCTGTCGATCCAGAACCAGCGCATGCATCCTCTTCCGTTCGCGCGGCAGTCCGCACCACAAGCGACAGCAATCCAGTTGCGTCAGCCGCCCAGCTTGCTCGACACGTACCGCACCATGTCCTCGACCGTGAGCGTGTTGGCGAAGTTCTGCACGGCAGGATTCGCCTCGAACTTGGTGAGGTCGGCGAAGGGCATCCGCTCCTTGAGCGTGGCGATGCCGGCCGCATTCACCTTGCCGTTGGTGACGAACTCGGAGCTCGACAGCACGTCCTCGGGAAACAGCTCGCCTCGGGAGATCTTGATGCCGAACGCCTTCTCGAGGCGGAACACGATGTCGAGGAAGTCGATCGACTCGGCCCCCAGGTCGCCGACCATGGTCGCGGTCGGGGAGACATCCTCTTCATCGACACCCAGCGCTTCCACGAGGGCGGACTTCACCTTTTCGTAAATTTCATCGTGCGACGGCATCGACAACTCACCTTCCGAGGAATGGGAATCCGAACCAAAAACGTCTGTGGATGGTTGTAATGTCGCGGGGGCCGCATGGAAACCCGAGTTGGGCGATTTCCGAGAGGCCGGCGGGACGATTCGGCCGCCGCAGCCGCCCGAAACCGGCCGCAAACGGCGGTTCCGCGGCCAAAACCGGCCGACCTCGACCGGCTCCCCCCTGTGGAATCTACGCTGTGGAATCCACGCTGTTGAATCCACGCTGTGGACCGCTCCCTGCCTCGGAGCATTACGGGAGAACCGCCGCCGACTTGCTGCCCGCCAGATGACTTCCACCCACGGGCATGGTCGCGGCCGGCGAGGGGAACGCCCCGGGCTGGCCCGGGGACCGCAGTGCGTTGCCCTGCAGCAGAGCCCACAGTTTCCGCATTTCCGACCGCACGCGGGCATCCAGGGCGGCGCCGTGGGGAGTCCGATCGGCGAGGTTGTATCGCTCCAAGACGAGTCGCGCCGTGAGACTCGTGCGCTCTCCCACCATGCCGCTGGCCTTGATCTTGGTCGTAGTCGCGTCTTGGCTGAGCACCTCGGCCGTTACGGTCAGCGTGCGGCCCGGCTCGACAAAATCACCATACTTCACGTTCCGAGCCGACCGCAGCACGACGATGGCGTGGGCGAAATCCTCGCCGAGGCGGATCGTCCAGGCTGCCGCCTGCGTCATGGCCTCGAGCATCAGCACGCCGGGCATGACCGGAAACCGGGGGAAGTGGTCGCCGAGGTATTCCTCCGCGAGGGAGAGCGTCTTGATCGCGGTGATGCTCTTGCCAGGGTCGACGGACAGAACGCGATCGAGCAGGGTAAAACGCATGAGGGCGTCCGAGGAGGAGGGGCGGTCGATCAGGGCTGACCGACCTTGAAGTATAGAAGATCACGAACGGGCCACAACACGCCGCCGCCTCGACAGTCGCCGCTGGCGGCCTTCTGCCACGCTGGCAGCCGGCACAATCGAATCGACCCTCAGACTCCCCTGCCCTGGCGTACCGAACCCCCCTTCAATTCCCGCTGAAAACCGCCTCGCCAGCCGGTGTTCGGGCGTTCATGCCCGACTGGCACGCTCTTTGCATTGTCCCGAGGGCGTTGGTCGCGTGATTTGTCTTTCGCCTCTCCTGCCGCGAATGATCCCATGTAATCGACCACGGGATTGCCGAGCTGCAGGGATGGTGGCACGCGACCTTTCGTTTCCTGTCACCATTTCCGGAGCAGAACCATGCCGACGTTTCGCGCGGGGTTCGCGCACCCGCTGGATGAATTGCGCGACGAGTTCGATCGCCTCTGGACCTCTCTCACGACGGCACCGCCGCTTCACGGCTGGGGGCCGGAGCAGCCGACCGCCGCGTTCCCGGCGGTGAACATCGCCGAGACAGACGACTGCCTCACCATCGAGGCCGAGCTTCCGGGACTCGATGTCGGCGACATCGACATCTCGGCCACCGGCGAAGAACTTCTGTTAAAGGGCTCACGGCCGGCATCTCTCTCTGAGAGCTCGCGCTCGGGCCTTCCTGAGGGCTCTGAGGGCTCACGCTCGTCTTCTGTTCCCGAGGGCAGTGACGGGAACGGGAGCGCGGAACCGCGGGGCGTCACCTGGCACCGCCGCGAGCGGGGCAGCCGGGAGTTCGAGCGGCGGATCACGCTGCCGGCCACGATCGATCCCTCCGGCGTCGAGGCCCGGCTCGTCGACGGCGTGCTCACGGTCACCTGCCCCAAGGCGGCCGAGGCCCAGCCGCATCGAGTTTCCGTGCATTCGGCGTAACCGTTCCCGACGAGAACCGGTCGCAAGCCGGAGCCTCCACGGATTCAACCCATCTCAACCCATCATCTCGAGGAGCCAATCATGTCCTCCGCAGCCCAGTCTTCCGCCCAGTCTTCAGCACCCCAGCCGTCCGAGAGCAACCAGGCTCCAGGTGGCTCCGCACCTGGCCTCACCTATCAGCCGCATGTCGACATCTGCGACTGCGGGGCCGAGGTTCTCATCCGCGCCGACGTGCCCGGTGCACGGCCCGAGGGGATCGACGTGTCGTACGAAGATGGCGTGCTGTCCGTGAAAGCCGTCGTTCCGGCACGCACCCTCCCCGGTCGCAGCCTGCGTGAGGAATACGGCGTGGGCGACTACCGCCGCTCGTTCCGGCTGGGCGAGGGCTTCGACGCGGCCCAGATCGCGGCGGAGTATCGCCACGGCTTGCTCACGATCCGGGTGCCCCGACTCGCCGCGGTCCGGCCGCGGAAGATCGCCGTACACACGGCTTGAGCGGCTGCGGCCGAGACAACGCGAATCCGAATGTGTGAGCGATCGATGTGGTGTCACGTTTTTCCCTGTGCGTTTTCCCCCGTAAAGCTTCCCCGTGAAGCTTTGAGAAAAGGAGACATACCGATGAGTCTGATTCCTTTTCGCACGAAGCGAACCAACGGCATGGAGCCGGGCAATCTGGCCAGCCTGACCGACTTCCGCAACGAGATGAACCGCCTGTTCGAAGGCTTCTTCAGCCGGCCGCTGGCGATGCCGGGCTGGTTCGAAACGACCGAGCCGGGCCAGTGGCTGCCGGCGGTCGACCTCAAGGAGGACAATGCCAAGATCCACGTGCGGGCCGAGCTGCCCGGCCTCGATCCCAAGGACGTTGACGTGAGCGTGTCGGAGGATCGGCTGGTGATCTCTGGTGAGAAGAAGACCGAAGCGGAGGCGGGGGGGCCGGGCTGGTCGCATCGCGAAAGCCGCTGCGGCTCGTTCAGCCGCGCCATTCCGTTGCCCGAGCCGGTCGATCCCGCGCAGGTGATCGCGCGGTACGACAAGGGCGTGCTCACGGTGGAACTGACGAAGTCGCCGACGAGCACCGCCCGCAAGGTGCCCGTGCTCACGAAGTAACGATTCCCCCCCGCAGGAACCAGCGCAGGAACCTGCGCGGCGTGACCGCCTCCGGTCATGAATGTATGCTCCGGGGTCGCGGGAGGAACGAGCCTCCCGCGCCCCCCGCTGCCTCTGCGATCGCCATGCCGCTCACCCTCACGCCGCTCGTCCCGCCAGCCGGGGGCCCGCTCACGATCGATCTCGACGGGATCGTGCCCGATCGGGTCCGACACCTCGACCTCCTCGCGATTGCCCGCCTCGCCATCTCGGCCGATGGACGCCCCTGCCCGCTTGGCGATCTCTTCACGGTCGCCGGCAGAGCGACCGACGGGCGGATCGAGTGTCATGGAGACTTCTCGCGGGTGCAGCGGATCGGAAGCGGCATGGGGGCGGGACGGATCGACGTCTCCGGCTCCGTCGGCCGCCACGCCGCCGCCGCCATGACCGGTGGCACCCTGACCATCGGCGGCGATGCCGGTGACTGGCTGGCGGCCGAGATGACCGGCGGTGAGGTGCATGTGGCTGGCGACACGGGCGACCACGCCGCCGCCGCGTTGCCCGGCAGTGATCGGGGGATGCGGGGCGGCATGGTGCTCATCGGCGGCGCGGCAGGGTGCCTGGCCGGAGCCCGTATGCGACGCGGCATCCTCGCGATCGCGGGCGACTGCGGCCCGGCCGCGGCCTTCGAGATGCGGGCCGGCACGGTGCTCGTGGGGGGCCGCGTGGGCTCCCGGCCGGCGCTCGGCATGCGGCGGGGATCGTTGATCGCCCTGGCAGCGGCGCCCGACCTGCCCCCTGGATTCACACGTGGGGCCCGCTGGATGCCGCCGTTTCTCCCGCTACTTCTTCGCCGGCTCGAGCGGGCCGGCTGGCATGCCGAACGGTCGCTGCAAGAGCGTCGCCCGCGGGGGCCCCTCCAGCAGTGGCACGGCGATCGGCTCAGTGGTACCTCAGGGAGTGGCACCTCAGGGAGTGGCGCCCAAGGGAGTGGCGGCCGGGGAGAGGTCTGGACGGTCGCACATCCTGGGCACGGCTGACGCCGCCGGCCCGGACGGCCCGGAAAATCAGCGGCATTTCTCGCCCCGCTTTCGCGAGGCCGCACTTTGCGTTACTCTCTGGGATTCCCACAGATTCCCCTCTAGCGCCGCCCATGCCAACTATCAGCCAACTCGTTCGCAGCCGCCGTCGGCCCAAGCGCAAGTTCTCGAAGTCGCCCGTGCTCGACCGCTGCCCCCAGAAGCGGGGCGTGTGCCTCCAGGTCCGCACGATGACGCCCAAGAAGCCGAATTCGGCGCTCCGGAAGATTGCCCGTGTCCGGCTGTCCAATCAGAAGGAAGTCACGGTCTACATCCCGGGCGAAGGCCACAACCTTCAGGAGCACTCGATCGTGCTGGTCCGTGGCGGCCGTGTCCGCGACCTGCCGGGCGTTCGATATCACATCATTCGCGGTGCCCTCGACACGCTCGGCGTGCAGGGCCGCAAGCAGTCCCGCAGCCTCTACGGTGCCAAGAAGGGTTAATCACATCCATGGGCAAAATCACCGCCAGTCGTACCCAACTTCGTCCTGATCCCCGGCATGGATCGTTGTTGGCGAGCAAGTTCATCAACTGCCTCATGCAAGATGGCAAGAAGAGCGTGGCCCAGAGCATCTTCTACAAGGCCCTCGACATTGTGGCCAAGAAGGTGAGCGATGCGGAGCCGATCGAGGTGTTCCACCGGGCCGTGGAAAACGTGAAGCCGGCGGTCGAGGTGCGGTCGAAGCGCGTCGGTGGTGCCGCCTACCAGGTGCCGATGCAGGTCAATCGCAATCGGCAGCAGTCGCTGGCCATTCGCTGGTTGCTCGGCGCCGTTCGCGAGAAGAAGGGCCGTGGCACGCACGAAAAGCTGGCCGAAGAGATCATCGCCGCGTTCAAGCGCGAGGGTGCCGCCGTCACGAAGCGTGACAACGTGCACCGCATGGCGGATGCGAACAAGGCATTCGCGCATTTCGCCTGGTGAAACCAGGCGAAAGCATTTGCCTGGTCTGAGATCGGCCGTCCGGGTCTTATATGTCTTCTCGCGCGTGCCATCCACCGCGAGGGGCTGCCCGTGCCCTCGAGCCGGCGTAGACGGCGAGCGAAGCCCGGAGGGCGAGAGCGCTGACGCCTCCGAGCGAACGAAGGGCAGGATGCCCGTAGTGAGCGTCCGGGCGAGAGGGCACGGGCAGCCCCGAGCCTGCGGCGGGTGTCGGCCATGAAGTGACCGACCTACGGAAGGCAGCCGGTCACGGAGTGACCGGACCACATGTGGGCACGGGCAGCCCCGAGCCCCGGCGGCGATTTTTTCTCCCGGGCGGACTTGAAAATGAACGATCGTATAGTAAGATACGATCGTCCACTGCATTCCCCCACGGAGGCGGCCCTGCCGCTCGACACCGATGTCCAAGCGTAAATCCACCCGCCGCTCCACCACCACCAATACCGCCGTCGCCGGCCGCCCGAGTGCCCGACGGATCGCAGCCGCCACGGCGGCCGTCAGCGGCGACCCGTTTGGCTTGAAAGCAGGTGGCCTGAAAGCGGGTGGCTTGAAGGCGGGGGGCCTCAAGAATGGCAGTGCGAAGGCGGGCGCGTCCAAGGGGGAGCTGACCCACGAGGTCGAGGGCGACGATGTGCCCACCGATCGGCAGATGGAAATTTACGCCTTCATTCGCGACAAGATTCATTCCCGCGGCTACGGGCCCACTGTGCGGGAGATCGGGCAGGCCTTCAAGATCCGCTCGCCCAACGGCGTCGTGTGCCATCTCAAGGCGCTCGAGCGGAAAAACATGATCACCCGCGGCCGCAACAAGTCTCGGGCGATCGAGCTCGTCAATGAGCCGGCCCACCTCCGTGGCCTGCCGCTGGCCGGCTGGGTCGCCGCGGGCACGCTCCGGGCCGCCGACGAGGTCAGCGAGCGGATCGATTTCGCCGATCTCTTCGGCCGCGAGAATCACTTCGTTCTCAAGGTCATGGGCGATTCGATGGTCGATGCCCAGATTGCCGACGGCGACTGGGTGGTGATCCAGAAGAAGCAGTCGGCGCATTCGGGCGACATCGTCGTCGCGCAGACGGAAGACGGCGAAGCGACGCTCAAGCAGTGGTTTCCGGAGCGCGACCGCATCCGGCTCCAGCCCGCCAATGCGTCGATGAAGCCGATGTACGTCCGCAACGCCAAGGTGCTCGGCGTGCTCGTGGGCGTGGTGCGGAAAACCTGAGCAGACTTCAGCCGAGCAGGTTAGGCCGTGCGAATGGCTTCGCCTTCCTGCATCTGATGCAGCTTGTTGTAGAGCGTTTTCAGGCTGATCCCGAGCTCTTCGGCGGTCCGGGGTTTGTTTCCCTGGTGGCGGTCGAGCGCCTCGAGGATCGCTTGGGTCTCCATTTCCTTTAGGCTGAGCGGCCGCTCGACCGCAGCTTTGCCTGCCTCTGTCGGCTGGGGGTGGTGGGCCTCGGTCGGCGTTCGGTGCGAACGTGATCCCAGCAGCCTCGCCGGAAGATCAGCCAGTTTCAGCGGCAGCTCGTCGCTGAGCACGAGCGCGTGCTCGATGGCGTTGGCCAGTTCGCGGACGTTGCCCGGCCAATGATGGGCCGTGAGCACCTCGAGCACGTCCTCTTCGACGACCGCCGCCGCCTCGGGCGCATGCGGCCGCACCTTGCGCACGAAGTGCTCGACGAGTGCGGGAATATCCTCCCGTCGCTCCCGGAGCGGTGGCACGAGCACCTCGAAAGTGTTGATGCGGAAGAGGAGGTCTTCGCGAAATTCCCCACTCGCGACCATCTCTTCGAGTGAGCGATGCGTGGCACAGACCACCCGCACGTCGACCGTGAGCGACTGGTTGTCGCCCACGCGGCGGATTTCGCCGCTCTCGAGAACCCGCAGGAGCCGCGACTGCAGCGGCTTGGGCAGTTCTCCGATCTCGTCGAGAAACAGCGTGCCGCCATGGGCCACCTCGAAGAGGCCAGCCCGGTGCTCCTCGGCACCGGTAAACGCCCCCTTGCGATGACCGAACAGTTCGCTTTCCACGAGATGTTCCGGGAGCGCGCCGCAGTTCACGGCCACGAGCGGGGCCGCGGCCCGGCCGCTGCGCTCGTGGATCGCCCGGGCCACCAGTTCCTTGCCCGTGCCCGTCTCGCCCCGGACGAGCACCGTCGCGTCGCTCGCCGCCACCCGGTCGACGAGGCGGCTCACCCGGGCGAGGGCCGGGGAGTCACCCACCAGCCGCGTCACCCCCTCGGCCCGCCGCACCCGCCTTTCGAGCGCCCGGAGCCGATGCACGAGTTCTCGTTTCTGTCGCACCCGCTCCAAGACGGCCTCGATCTCGGCGAGCTTGCAGGGCTTCGTGAGGTAGTCGAACACCCCTTGCCGGACGGCCGTTACCGCACTCTCGACCGAGGATTTCCCGGTGAGGATCACCGCCTCCGTGTCGGCGGCCGTCTCGCGGACCCGCGCGATCACCTCCAAGCCCCCAGCCCCGGGCATGTCGAGATCCACGATGACGCAGTCGAAGGCCGACCGCTCCAGGGCCGCAAGCGCCGCGCGGCCGTCCGGGCAGACCGTCGCCTCGTGCCCGAGCCGCGGGAGCTCGATCTTCATCAGTTCCTGCAGCGAGGTTTCGTCGTCGGCGAACAAAACTCGCATCGGTCGCGGGCGGTTCTTCATGGATCTCCTGTCCAACAGGGAATGTCGTGGGGTGGGAAAGTGGTGGACCCGGGTCAGGCGGCCCGGTCGGTCGCCGTGCCGCTCGCGCCCAGATTGCCGGGCTGGATGCCGCCCACCACGGCGAGCGGCAACGTCACCCGGAAGGTCGAGCCGCCGCCGGGGCCGGGGCTCGTCGCCTCGATGCGTCCCCCGTGGTCAGCGATGATCCGGTGCACGATCGACAGGCCGAGGCCCGTGCCCTGCCCGTTCTTCCGTCGGGTGAAGAAGGGCTCGAAGAGGTGTTCGAGCACCTCCTCGTCCATCCCGCAGCCGTCGTCGCTGATCGTCAGCACCGCCTCGCCGGCGCCTCCGGCCGCGTCGGGCAGCGGGCTACGGCGGGTCGACACCCGCACCCGCCCTTCCGGACCCAGCGAATCGAGCGCATTGACGAGGAGGTTGAGCACGACCTGCTTGATCTCCTGCGGATTGACGAGCACGAGCAGATCCGGCCCCTCCTCGATCTCGATCTCGCGCCCCTTGAAACGGCCGACGTGCCGCAGCATGTCGGCGACGTCGGCGACGAGGCCCATGATCGCGGTCGGCTGCCGGCGCACCTCGCCCAAGCGCGAGAAGTCGAGGAGTTTCTCGGTGATTCCCTTGCAGCGAAACGCCTCCGACTGGATGAGCGTGAGGTAGCGGCGGGCGATCTGGGCGTCGGCCGCCCGCTCGGCCGCCGTGTCGGCCGCGGAACTGTCGGCCGCGGAACCTTCAGCCGACAAGGCGTCGAGGCGGCTCTCCAGCGACTCGGCGCACATCGCGATCGAGGCCAGGGGATTGTTGATCTCGTGGGCGACGCCCGCAGCCAGAAAGCCGACGCTCGCCAGTTGTTCACCGCGGACCACCTCCCGCGTGCGCAGCTGGACCTGCCGGTCGAGGTCGTCACGAATCTCCTGAAACCGGGCGGTCATCGCATTGAACGCCTCGGCGAGCTCCGCCATTTCGTCGTCGGTATCGAGGTGAATTCGATAATCGAAGTCGCCTGTCGCCACCCGGCGCGACCCATGCCCGAGCTGCCGCAACGGACGGAAAATCCACCGGTAGGTGAGGGCGCCGATGGCCACGAGCAGCAGGCTGGCGGAGAGGGCCGCGGCGGTGGTCGTGCCGATCAGCGTGCGGTACCGGCCGCGCACCTCCGAGGCGAGGGCGTGGAGCCGCTCCTGGAGAAACGAGGGTAGTTCGGCGGCGAGGTCGGCGAGTGACTCGAGCTCCTGGCCGACCGCCAGCAGCATCTCGCGGCGTGCCGCGACCGGATCGGGGGGCGGGGTCGCATGGCTGCTGTCGCTCGTGCTGATGATGCGATCGATGACCACCAGCCGCCCGGCGATGGCCGCGGCCGTGTCACGCTCGTGCGACCGGTCACCGACCGGCACCTCGTCGACTTCGCCCACGGTGAGTTCCCGGCAGTAAGCATCGAGCGCGAAGTGGACCGCAACCAGCCCTTCGACGAGCGGATCGATCGAGCCGACCGCGTCGGTCGGGGCCCGGGCGTGGGCGAGACGCAGGCCGCTGACGCATTCGGCCAGTTCGCTCGCCAACGGCAGTTCCGCCGCGCGGCACGACAGCGTCCGCACGAGCCGCCGGTAGGAGGAAACGCCGAGGAAACTGCTCGCCGACAGCACGGCCACCATGGCGGCCAAGAGCAAGGCCCCCAAGAGCAGCTTTTCGCGGATGGCTCGCCGCCTGGGCACGTGGGGATCTCCGGCCCGTCGGGCAGCAACGGGCCGGGAGACGGTAGCAGAGGCCTCCCCCGCGGAGAATGCGGATTCAGGCCATGAATCCAAGGCCCGACGGCACGGGTGCGGTCGCCGCTACACGAGCCCCCAGCGCTTCCGCAGAAACCACTCGCTGCACAGGCTGAGCACGAGCAGGATGAGCATCGGCCAGGAACTCCACGGGGCGTACGACCACTGTTCCCGGCTGTCGAACTCCGCCGGCCTGCCGCCGATCTCGGCGAAGATGTCGGGCAACTCCTCGGGAAGCCGCACGCCACCGTCGGTCGCCTCGGCCAGCTGCCGCATGAGTGGCGGGTTGGCCCGCGGATTGGCCAGCTCGAGATCCTGCCGCACCACCGTGAATCGCGCCGATCGCTCCCGTGGCTGGGCTTCGTTCCCGCGACGGTCGCGGACGACGAGCGTCCACTCGCCCGGCTCGGCGCAGTCGGCGAGCGTGCCGGCGAACACGTCGCCCTGCCGCATCATCCGCACGGGCCGCCGCGGGCCGCCGGGGGGCATCAGGCTCGCCTCGAGGTCGAGCGCCGCCGGCGCCGTGCCGTCGGCCGTCGTGACACCGGCGGTGAACTCCAAGGGGACGCCCGGCGCGAGCCGCCGCTGCGCGAGTCGGACCCATAGCATTCCCTCGTCGGCGTCGTCCTTGCGGGCCAGCCAGAGCACGAGCTGCCGCCAGAACCGCCGATGCTGATCGCCCGCTCCCTGCATCGCCCACCGCCAGGTCGAGTCAGCCGCGAAGGCGAGCACCCTGCCGGCACCATATTCCCGCGCGACCAAGAGCGGCCGGCCGTCGGCCGTGACTGCCAGCGGCTTGGTCGTCGGCGTCAGGCGCCCCAGATCGTTGGCTCCGTCGAGCGGCGGCAGCGCCTCCCAGACGCCGCGGGCCTCGGCCCCCTCCCGGCCCAGCCGCAGGATCGAGACACCGCCGAACCGGGGATCGGGAATCATCCGCAGCGGCCCCGGAAGGTGGAGCCGCTCGCGGACAGGCTCATCGAACGGCTGCCGGGCCAGCCGGTCGGGCTCGAACGGCATGAGGGGCCCGAGGGCGGAGCCGGCCCACCCCCCCGCTTCGAACGCATGCAGCCCTCCCAAGAGGCCGATGCCCGCGCCCGCCTCCACCTTGGCGAGGATCGTCTGCAGATCGGCGGGCCGCACGGCCGCCGAATCGAGATCGCCGATAAGAAACACGTTGTAGTCGCCCGCGGCCGCCCGGCTGATATCGACCGGCCAGCGGTCACGCCGCGTCGAGTCGATCCACTGGAAATCGACCTGCATGTCGGGGCTGGCCGCCAGCACCCGCCGCAGGAACCGCTGCTCCACCCGGAGCGCCCCCTCCAGGTAGAGCACCCGCAGCCCGCCGTCGACGACGTCGACGTAGGTCGAGAGTTCATTGTTCGCGAGCACCACCTCGCCATCCTGGGCGTCGACGGCGAGGGTCAGCTTCCGTTCGCCGAGGCCCAGGGGTGTCCAGGCAAGCCGGATCGGCTCCTCCGCCGATTCGGTCGTCGCCTGCACCTCCGCCGTCGCCACCGGCTCCATCTCGCCAGCGTCGTTCTCGGCGAGGAGCCGCACGGTGATCGCCCGGCCCGCAAACCCATCGAGCCGCACGCGGCCCGCGACTTCCAGCGTGTTCTTCACGTAAACCGTGTCGGCGACCGACAGGTTGACGACCGCGGCATCACGGGCCTGCCCTCCGCCACGCTGCTGCCCAAAGGTCACACTCCAGAGCGGCACGCCGTTGTCGGCCAGCCGCCGGGCCGCGGACTGCGGCGGAAGATCCCGCGGCGCATAGGCCTGCTGGGCTCCGTCGCTGAGCACGATCACGCCCGCCACCGTGCGGCCCGCCGCCGCCTGCATGGCGTCGTCGAGCGCCGCGCCGATCGCCGTTTCCTGCGCGGTCGCGGTGTCGGCCCAGTCGGCCAGCGGAAACGGATCGTCGGCCCGGCCTTCCAGCGGCCGCAGATCGCGGTCGAAGAGCCAGCAGGCGAGGTCGAAGCCGCCGGCGGCGGTGAGCTGGCGGGCGGCGGGCCGCGCGGCGGTGAGCGCGGCCCGCATCTCCTCCCAGCGGGTCCGGCCGTCGGGTCCATCGGCGACGGTCATGCTCTTGGACGCATCGGCCAGCACGATCACGGTCCCCTGCTGCCTCGCCTTCGCGGTCGCCACGAGCGTCGGCCGCAGCAGGCAGACGACGACGGCGAGAAAGGCCAGCAGGCGCAGCAGGACGAGCGTGGTGAGCCGTCCACCCGAGACCCGCGATCGATCAGGGGGCACCGCCACGAGCACCGCCGCCAGCGCGATCGTCACGACGGCCACCAGGAGCCACGACCCGACCGGATCGAAGTGCACCGAGAGTTCCTCTAGCGTCGCGACCGTCGTCATGCGCTCGCCTCCTGAGGCAGGGGCGGCGGCCCGGGGCGGGCCGTCGGCGGTGGCACCGGCGGTGGCCCACCCGGCAGCACGGGCGGCCCCGCGACCGACTCGAGCGCCGCCTCCGCCGCCGACGGTGCCTCGCGGGGGGCATAGAAGCGGTTGGCGACGAACCAGTCGGCAGCCATGACGAGGGCGGCGAGCAGGATGATCCAGCCGTAGAGCTCCGAGCCGATCCGCTCCAGGTTCACATCCCGCACGAGTTCCTCTTCCGTGCGCGCCAGCCGGGCCCGGGGGCCCAACAGACCGGCCAGGTCGGCAGCCGGGATCCGCGTGAAATCGAGGGCCGATCGGGGGAGCGTGGCACTGAAGCCGGTGGCGATGCCCCCCACCTCGCCACCGGCGCGGACGACATAGTTGCCGGGGTCCTGCGTGGCCGTGACGGTGACGGTGCCCCGGCGCTGATCGACGACCGCCGGAAAATCGTCTCCGGCTGGTGTCCGCACGAAGGCCGCGGGCAGATCACGGCGGTCGAGTTGGATCACGGCGGGCCGCCCGGCCGTGATGTTACGGTCGGCGCCGCTGTCGATCGCATGGAGCAGCGTCTCGTTGGCGAGCATCACGAAAGGCCACGGCTCGAATCCCGTCGCCAGCGTGTTCCAGGCGTCGGGATCGGTGGCCGCCTGCGACGGCGGCGTGGTGATGATGACGACGCTGCCCGCGGCCACGCGGTGCTCGAGAACCGCCGGCAGACCGTTCCGGTAGGTGGCGACGACCGCCGCGGTCGACTCGCCTCCGGGCGCAGCTGCGGCGGGAGCGGGGGGTTCGGGCTCCTCTGCCACGGCGAACTCCCAGTGCCGGACGACCGGGAAATCCTGCCAGGGCACGGCATCGCCCACACGCCGAAAGGCCGCCAGGAGCGGGTGATCGAGGGCCGCCGGCGCGAGGAAGTTGTCGCCCACCGGGCTCCGCCAGACGCGGACGAGCCGCCCTCCCAAGAGCTTCTCCGCCGGCGCCGAATTGAAGGCCTCCGCGACACCGGCGCGCGGACCGAGCCACACGACCAGCCCCCGCCCTTCCGCCACCCATTCGGCCAACCGCTCCCAGGTCTGCGGTGGCAGCGGCGGCGGGTCGACGAGCACCAGGCCGCGGGCGTTTCCCCAGTCGGCCGGGGTAAACCCAGCCGCCGCCAACGTGGCCACGTCGACGACCTCCGGCTGAAATCGGGCGCGGCCCGCCTTCACGAGCCCCACCGGCGCGATGGCCTGGGTGACGAACAAGGATGTCCGCGCGGCGGGCGCCGGCGCGGCCACGATCACGCGGGCCGCCGCCCCGACCTCGACGGTGAAGCAGGCCAGATTGTCGGCCTCGAGATCATCCGACCCGTCGATGACGAGGCGGCCCTGCCGCGTGCCCGGCTCCAATCCCGCGATGTCGAAATCGACGAAGGCCGGCGCCCCGGCGTTCCAGACCACCGGCTTCACCCCCCGCCGCGCATACCGTCCGTCGGACATGAGGAGTTCGACGGCGACCGCGCGGGTGGCCTCGGGGCCGACGCGGGAGAGCGTCGCCGAGAGGCCGAGGGGCGTGCCGGCGGGCAGCTGCTCCGCACTCAGTGCCAGAGACTCGATCGCGAAGTTCTGCGGCCGCTCCGCCGCCACGTCGACCACGAGCACGCTCGTGTCGGGATGCCCGGCCTCGAGTTCGGCGAGCCCGCCGCCGGACCAGGCTCCAAAGGATCCATCGGTGAACACGTAGAGTTCGCGCCGCGTGAGCGAACTCTCACGGAGCAGCCGCAGGGCGGCGGCGGCGGCCGCCGACAGCGACTGCTGCGGCGTGGCGGCGGCCAGCCTGCCGAGGCGGGCCTCGACGGCGGCGGGTGCCGGTGCGAACGCCGCCGGTCCCCCGGCCGTATCGACGATGGCGATGCTGCTCTCCGCCGGCAGCTTGGCGAGCAGCACGCGTGCGAGGGCGGTGGCCCGCGCGAGCCGCGTCTGATTGGCCTCGCGGAGCATCATTCGCGGCGCCGTGTCGAAGACGAAGGCCGCCGCCACCGGCGCCTCACTGTCGGCCAGCCAGCCGGCCCCACGGAGCACCGGCCGCGCGAGCGCCAGTGCCACAAGCGCGACGGCCGCCATCCGCAACAGGAGAAGTAGCAGATGATTGAGATGCAGGCGGCGGCGATTGGCCACCGCCCGCTCCTGCAGGAACCGCAGCGCCGGAAAGTCGAATGGCACCGGCTTCCGCCGCATCATGAGGTGCAGCACCACGGGCACCACCACGGCGGCCGCGCCGGCGAGCAGGAGCGGCGTCAGGAATGAAATCCCCATGGCCGTCCCCCGGTCAAAAACGGTTGCGGCGGCTCACGAGGTATTCGGTGAGCGCCTTGTCGAACTGCATCCCGGTGTCGAGCGGCACGTAGTCGATGCCTGCCTGGAGGCAGGTCCGCCGGTACTCGTCGCGAAACGCCTCCACAGCGGCGACGTAGCCCTGCCGGGCGGCGTCGGCATCGATCACGAGCCGATCGCGCCGCTCGGGCTCGGTGAGTTCCACCATGCCCGAGAACGGAAACGTCACCTCCGCCTCGTCGAGCACGTGGAACAGGATCACGTCGTGGCCCCGGTGCCGCAGTCGCAAGAGCGCCTCCCGGATCGGGGCCGGATCGGCGAGGAGATCGCTGAACACCATCACGAGCGAGCGGTGACGGAGCATGGCCGCTACCTGCACGAGGCTCTTCGCGATCTCGGTGCCTCCCCCCGGCCGGATCTTCGAGAGCACCGAGAGCACCTGGGCGATCTGCGACCGTCGCGAGCGGGCCGGCAGGGAGGCCTGGAGCTTCTCCGCGAAGACCATCAGCCCGCAGGGATCCTGCTGGTGCACCATGAGCCAGCAGAGAGCGGCCGCCAGCGAGATCGAGTAGTCGAGCTTGGTGAGGCTCTGCCGGTAGGAGTAGGCCATCGACGCGCTCGTGTCGATCACGAGGTAGCCGGTGATGTTGGTCTCAGCCTGATACTTCTTGATGTAGTGCTTGTCGGTCTTGGCGTAGACGAGCCAGTCGATGTTCTTGGGATCGTCGCCGGCGGCATACCTGCGGTGCTCGCTGAACTCGACGGAGAACCCCTGATAGGGGCTGGAATGCAGCCCCTGGAGAAAGCCACGCACGATGAACTGCGCGCGGAGATCGAGCCTCGCGATCTGCCGCACGACCTCGGGCTTGAGGTATTCCTCGACCGCGCGGACCATCGGCTCACTCCACGCGTGCGGTCATTTGACGAGCTTGGGAATCGGCGGCTCGGGGATGTCACGGAGCAGCCGCTCGATGATCGTCTCCGCCGTGAGCCCCTCGGCCTGGGCCTGGAAATTGCAGGCGATCCGGTGGCGGAGCACCGGCACGGCGACCCGCCGCACGTCGTCGAGCGACACGCTGAACCGACCGTCCATCGCCGCCATCGCCTTGCCGCCATGGATCAAGAACTGCCCGGCCCG
>Ga0114946_10000881_pt1 | contig 20565 bp, 20 predicted proteins | sample WalLakDeSediment_FD_88676 | JGI IMG/M metagenome (GOLD analysis project Ga0114946, IMG submission 88676) | Lake sediment microbial communities from Walker lake, Nevada to study Microbial Dark Matter (Phase II) - Walker Lake 11/02/13 Deep Sediment | ecosystem: Environmental > Aquatic >...
GATATTTATGATTCCCTCTGAGGTAAACAGCATTCCATTTCTGGCATTTCGTGTGGGCATGACGCAGTCAAACATGTCCACACCTAAAGCGATACATTCCAGAATATTGGCAGGAGTGCCTACTCCCATCAGGTACCGGGGTTTGTCACTTGGGAGAATTTCAGTTACCATTTCGGTCATAGCGTACATTTCCTCTATCGGTTCACCAACGGACAAGCCGCCGATAGCGTTGCCTTCCCGATTGCAGGAAGCGATAAATTCTGCTGATTGTTTTCTTAAATCGGGAAAAACACTTCCCTGCACAATGGGGAAAAGGGTCTGGCTATATCCATATTTACTTTCTGTACCATCAAAATGGTTTATGCACCGCTTCAACCAACGGTGTGTCAGTTCCATAGATTTTTTGGCATAGTTGAAATCACAGGGATAAGGCGGGCATTCATCAAAAGCCATAATGATATCTGCACCTATGACCCTTTGTATATCCATTACACCTTCCGGGGTGAACACGTGTTTGGAACCATCTATATGGGATTTGAAAATAGCCCCCTCTTCGGTAAGTTTCCTGTTTTCTGCCAGGGAAAACACCTGATATCCTCCACTGTCGGTCAGAATAGGCTTGGACCAACCGTTAAACTTGTGCAGTCCTCCGGCTTTTTCCAAAATATCCAAACCTGGTCTTAGATATAGGTGGTATGTATTGCCTAAAATTATCTGCGCTTTTACATCATAGGTGAGTTCTCTCTGATGAACTGCCTTAACAGACCCTGCTGTACCAACAGGCATAAAAATAGGTGTCTCAATATCTCCGTGATCAGTTTTTATGGTGCCTGTTCTGGCTTTACTTTTGACGTCTGTACTTTCTAATTTGAATTTCATCCTTAATATTGATCACAAAAGGTATTTTGATCCCTTTTTATTTTTTTCTCACATTTCAGACACAAAAATATAAGCATATTCTTAATGTATGCTCAATTTGATTTTATATTTGTGAGTTAAAGGCAAGGGAATGGTATCAGATATTTTATGGATTATATTTTTGATTGCATTAAGTGTGCAACTTTTTTATATAGTAGTTCTATTTGGACGCATGTCATTTTTTTATAAAACCCCAAAAAGTTCAACCCATACCAACTATGAGGGAGTTACTGTGATCGTTGCCGCCCACAATGAAAAAGAAAATCTTGAAAAACTTATCCCGGCTTTATGCAATCAGGACTATCCCAATTTTGAGATAATGATTATCAATGACAGATCCCATGACGGGACTAGGTTTCTTCTGGAAGAAATGATGGCCATTTATCCCAAATTGAGAACCGTTACCATCCAATACACACCAGATCATGTTACTTCCAAAAAATATGCCCTGACCCTTGGTATTAAAGTGGCCAAAAATGACGTCCTTTTGTTGACGGATGCAGATTGTGTCCCGAAAACCAATAAATGGATACGATTAATGACCGCACCGGTAAGGGAAGAAAATAAAACATTTGCCTTGGGTTATTCCCAATACAATTCAACCCAGGGATTTTTAAACAGTTGGATCCAATTTGAAACCCTTTGGACAGCTTTGCAGTATATTTCCTTTGCACTATGGAAAGCTCCTTTTATGGGGGTGGGAAGGAACCTTTGCTACAGAAAAAGTTTCTTTATTGAAAAAAAGGCATTCAAAGGTTTATGGCATATTAACTGTGGCGACGATGATCTCTTTGTCAACTTGTATGCCAACGGAAAAAATACTGCTGTGGTGGTGGATCCTGAGAGCATTACCTTCTCTACACCTAAAACTACCTGGAATTCTTACTTTACCCAGAAAAAAAGGCATTTCCACGCCGGAAAATATTATAAATCCGGAGATAAGCAGAAAATAGGTATTTACTCATTTACCCACTTATTGTTTTGGTTGACAGGAGCATCTTTGCTTGTCTTATCTGGAATTGAGCAGAATTGGGAACAATTTTTGATTATTTTGGGTATAATTATTGTCCGATCCATACTGCTCACATCAGTATTCACATCGGCGAGAAAAAAACTGGAAGGAAAAACCAAGGTGTTTTGGACAGGATTTTTCGACGTCATGTATTTAGGATACTTTTGGATTCTAGGCGCGTTAGGGTACCAGTCAAAAAAAGTTAGATGGAAGTAAACGAAAGAGGATTTTCCAATAAAGCATTAGAGGATTTTGAACTGATTGACAAAGCGGTCATCGAGAAAGATCAGCAGGCTTATGCTACGTTGATGAAGCGCTATAAGAAGGCGGTTTATTTTATGATCCTCAAAATGATCCGTGATGCAGATGATGCGGAGGACCTGACCATGGAAGCATTTGCAAAAGCTTTCAGAAACCTTCATAAATTTAAAAAGGATTTTACTTTCAGTACCTGGCTATTCAGAATTGCCACCAATAACACCATCGACTTCATTAGAAAGAAAAAGCTTAAAACAATGAGTCTTAATACCACCTTAAGTGATGACGGGGGGAATTCTGTGACGATAGACGTAGAAGATGATGACAAAAACCCTCAGGATGAATTCATCAAATCCCAACGCATTGAAATGGTTAGAATTTTTGTGGATAAACTCCCTGCCAAATACCGCAAACTTGTTCAATTGCGCTATTTTGATGAGTTGTCCTATGAGGAAATTGCTCAGGAATTGGATAAGCCACTGGGGACAGTAAAAGCACAATTACATCGTTCAAGGGAGTTACTTTATGAAATTGCCCAAGGAAAAGAGGATCACATTTGAAACCCTATAAGTGATTTGGGATTTAAGTATTATACCAAAATTTTTACTATATTTTGCATCATTACCATTTTTAAAGGAGTATAGCCAACAAATTCCCCATCCATATCAATGGGCATGGGGGTTTGACTTTCGATGGTACAACTTATGGATTTCTTGTAAAGAATTTCAGGGTGTTTGATTTTCTTTCCATTTTTTAACATAGGAATTTTACTCAGGTAATCCCAGATCCCCACATTTCCAATGATGACGATTTCAGCAATTCCATCGTTTAACTCCGCTTCAGGTGCTATGCACAATCCACTTCCAAAATATTTCCCATTGGCCATGCACACACTCATGACCGATCCCTGGTACTTCCATTCAGGATCAGTGACACTTACTTTTTCTACAGAGTAAGTCAACAAAGATTTGAAAATTGCCCAGGCATACGTCAAATTCGGCCATAAAAACTTAGGGCTGGTCCTGACCATTTGGGTCGCAAGGCCTCCAATTCCAATATCCGCAATATTGATAAAATAACGACTGACAGGTTTTTGTTTTAAATCAGGCAAAGGATCTGCACTACGGAATGTAATCCAACCGACATCCACGGTACTTGTCCTGTTTTTTTGTATGGCTTGCAACAGATTAGTAAAGTCCTTATTTATACCAATACTTTTCACAAAGTCGTTACCTCTTCCTACCGGAATGATTCCGATCGGAATTTCCTTTTTTGTACCTGAATCCAAATAGGCATTCACTACTTCATTGACTGTACCATCTCCCCCAACAGCAATCAAATAATCAGTACCTTGATCTATGACCTCACCCGTTATCATACCTGCATTAAGCGACTGGGTAGTCTCTTTAACAATGATATTAAACTCCATACCAAAGACATCATGGATCTTTTGAAGGAGTTTATACTTCCCATAAGTTTGGCCGTGAACAATAAAAGCAATTAACATCGGCATATCATTTCGTGAAAAACCTTGCCCTGATCTGGTTTTCAGGATTATAAAGTTCAAGGTTATTCTGGGTTAAAGCATATTCTATTTCATTTTGAACCCTTAGGATTAGGTTCAGACTATCATATTTGTTTTTGATGTCCACGGTAAGTCTTGAAAAATTGTCAGTGACACTTGTGGCCGGCCTTGGCGGCATCCAGCCCGGATTAACAGCTAAACTGATGTTAATTCTTTCAAAATTCACCACAGAATACACAGCGAATAATTGCTGAGGAGATGTACTCACCTCCGTACGGATGTCAAAAGTTTTTGCCTCCGAATCTTCAATAGGTGTTCCGCTTACCAGAGAATCATAGAAAAACACCCCTATTTCAGGATCTTCACAGGTGGGGTAAGAATAGATCTCCCCGTTTTCATTGATAAAACCTTGCAATCGCCAAAAATTGTTTTCAAGACTGGGGTTGATGTCTTTCGATTCAAAAGATATTGGACAGGAAGGAATCTTGGTAATACTTTCCAGTAAAAATGGTTCTCCGCTGAAAATATCCCCTGCGAGCTTTTCTTTAATCTTTCCGCTAATTGTCACATGCATGCGATAGTTACCTCCTTTGAATCCGTTACGCAGGTACCGGAAAAAATAACCCCAACCTGCACAGTTAGTAACGTCTGTCGAACCGAACATCATCTGTTCTTTTAAAAAAGCACAAACCAATTGATCTTTACTGATATGAAGAAATTGGGGGTCTTGGCTATCCATTAACTCCAACATAAATACATATCCGGAATCAAGACTTTCACCTATCTTTTCTACATCAAGGTAAGCCCGTAAATCATTTATTTCAGCAAGGGTTTCCCTGTCCTCAATGGCTATATCCAATGGCATTTTATCTGACGGGATCTCTTTCTCTCCACAGGAGAATGTTAGAAAAAAAAGAGAACACAAAAGCATTCGTTTCATGGGTATGAAAAGTTTACCGGAGGAATAAATATCGGTAATTAACTGATTGAAAAAGAAAGGTTTTTACAAAAAAAGTCTCTTATCCCGGATATATTCTTCTACAGCTTGAGGCAATAGGTATTTGACAGAATGCCCGCTTTTTATGGTTTGGCGAATAAAGGTGGCTGAAATGTCCATTAAGGGAGCCTCCACAAAACGGACATTGGGATGTTCAACTCTTCGTTTCTCACCTGGACGTGGATAAACATATAAGCCATAATGCTCCAAAATCTGTTCATGGTTTTTCCACTTGTGAAAATGGGTAAGATTGTCGCCTCCAATCATTACCTTAAAATCGTGTTGGGGATATTTTTCCGAAAGATAGGTCAGCGTATCAATGGTATAACTTGGCCTGGGCATGTGGAACTCCACATCCGTAGCCCTAAAATAAAAATGATCGGCAATGGCGAGCTCTACCATCTTTAGCCGATCAAATTCATGCAATAATGATTTTTGTTTCTTAAGAGGATTCTGCGGACTCACCACAAACCAGATTTCATCCAGATCTGTCTGATCCTGCATCACATTGGCAATGATTAAATGACCGATGTGAACAGGATTAAAAGATCCGAAAAATAAGCCGATTTTCAAAGTAGTTTTGGGGTTTATTTGGATAGAAAATCTCCGACCAATAGCTCTGCTTCTTCAAAGGATTTTAGCATATCGTCATTGAGGATAGTCACGTCAAATCTATCCTCAAAGGTGGACTCAAACTTAGCTTTGTACAGCCTTCTGGAAAGACTTTCTTCAGTCTCAGTCCCTCTATCTTTTAGCCTTTCATGCAATACTTCCAAAGAAGGGACTTTCACATAAATAGCAAGTGCTTTGTCACCGAAATATTTTTTAAGATTTACACCCCCTTTGACATCGACATCAAAAATTACGTGTTTCCCTTCATCCCAAAGCCGTTGGATTTCATCTTTTAAGGTACCATAAAAATTACCTTCATAAACCTCTTCCCATTCAATAAAGGCGTTCTCGTCTATTTTTCTCTTGAATTCTTCCGGGGTCAAAAAATAATAGTCTTTGCCATTTTGCTCGGTTCTCCCCCTTTTATCCCTGGTAGAAGCGGAAATGGAAAAACCCAGATTCGGGAATTTTTTAAGCAGATGTCGGACTATGGTTGTTTTACCTGAACCTGAAGGAGCGGAAAAAATTATGGCTTTCCCTGATGACATGAATTCTTATTTAATTTCCTGTACCTTTTTACGGATATTATCCAACAAATCCCGCGGGGTGATCTGGTGGCAACATTTGGTCTTTAGCAACTCTTTAATTGCCATTTCCAAATGAAAGTGCTTATAGCATGGCTGGCACTTCTCCAATTTTTCCTTCAAAATCTTGTCGCCATCAGGGATATTTTCCCCATCCAAAATACTTTCCAAAAGCTGGAAGCATTTACTCTGTTCCGCACAGTTGGTTTTTCTCTCTCCTTCCGATGATAAATTTTTATCCATTGTAATCAAATAATCTAAAATAAATTCCTTTTTTTAAACTGATTTACGCAATCGAACTTTATTCCTCTTCGTCAGTATCATAGCCCATGGTCTGTGCATAGGAACGCAATTTGTCTTTCAATAAGTTCCTGGCTCTGTGCAATCTTGACCTAACTGTACCTATGGGTATGTCCAAAATCTTAGCCATTTCCTCGTAAGTAAAACCTTCAAGGTCACAAAGAATAATAACTGTCCTAAAGTCAACCGCAAGACTATTGAGTGCATTGGATATCTCATCACCCAACATATCTTTTACAGCATCAACCCTCAAGTCCGTAGTGCTGCTATAATCAACATCATCTGAGTTATAATAAGTTTCAACCTCCTGATAATCAATCTTAGCAGGCTGCTTACTTTTCTTTCGGTAGTCGTTGATAAAGGAATTTTTCAGGATTCTAAAAAGCCATGCTTTTGCATTGGTTCCCTTCTCGAATGAATTTATAAAACGATAGGCTTTGAGATAGGTATCCTGCACCAGGTCTTTGGCATCGTCTTCATCAAAAGTGAGACGATAGGCAAAGTTGTACATGGAATCTATGTGGGGCATAAATTCCTGATCGAATATGTGGTTCTTTTCCTTATCGGAATATTTTTTTCGCTGAACTTCAGACATAAGATTCAAAAGTAATCATTGGGTGAATTTATCACTAATTTTTTTGAATAAAGTCAGTCCTTTTGGCTTATTTTGAACCTTGCATTGAGAATTACAAATTTCGGCAGTCAAACCTTTTGGTATGTTTCTATTCAAACTGATATCTTTTCTACCCCTATGGGTTTTATATATTTTTTCAGATATAATCTATCTATTAGGATACCATGTTTTTCAATACCGACAAAAAGTCATCTTTGAAAATCTAAAATTTGCCTTTCCTGAGAAGTCTGAAAAAGAACGTAGAAAAATTGCCAAAAAATTCTTCAGAAACCTCACGGATTCTTTTGCCGAAACCATCAAAATGTACAGTATCAGTAAAGAGGAACTCAGTCGTAGAGTAAAAATCCAAAATTATCAGATTATTCCCGAAGCTATCCAAAACGGTGAAGTAATAATCGGACTAACGGGACATTTTTTCAATTGGGAGCTCCATCTTCAACACGTGATGGCCAATGTATCTAATAAATTGGATGTAGTGTATACAGAAGTTAAAAGCCCCTTTTTCGAAAAACTAATGTTGACAATAAGAACAAGATTTGGGGGTAATATGGTGGAGAAAGATGCATTTCAAAGGGATTATCTCCGAAAGCGTAACCAACCAAGATGTATAGTCCTTGCAGCAGATCAGCGTCCCAATAACAGAGAAATCAGATATTGGACTAATTTTATGAACCGCGAAACCGCTTTTTTTGAAGGTGCTGAAAAGTTGACCAAAAGATTCAACCATCCGGTATTTTATTCCCATATCAGCAAACCCAAAAGAGGACACTACGAATTTCATTACCAAATAATGGGTACCCCTCCTTATACCGGTACAGCAGAGCATAGCATAACGGATGAATTTATAAGACTCTTGGAAGAAAACATCAAACAACACCCTGAACTCTACCTTTGGAGCCATAATAGGTGGAAATGGAAAAAGACTGATTCTCAATAAGCCATTGTTCGGTAGTCAAGGGAATAAAAGGGTATTTAATTGAATTGCTGGGGATAAATTGAAACAGTGGACAGAGCAGACCAACTTAGAGTATCCATTTTGGGAAATTCACACAACAAAATTGAGGGTTTTTTAATTTCCGACCGTATTTAAAAACCATTAACTTTGAAGCTTGTTGGAAAAATTGTAGCATGGATTATTTAAAAGGACTCAATTCCCCCCAGAGAGAAGCAGTGGAACAAACGGAAGGACCTGTGATGATTATCGCAGGTGCCGGTTCGGGAAAAACGCGGGTACTCACTTATCGAATAGCACACCTTATCAATGCCAAAGGGGTGGACCCTTTCAATATTCTTTCACTGACCTTTACCAACAAGGCGGCAAGTGAGATGAAAAACCGTATTGAGAAACTCATCGGTCTGGAGGCTAGGAATACCTGGATGGGCACATTCCACTCCATTTTTGCCAAAATTCTCCGGGTAGAAGCCGAAAAAATAGGATATCCTTCCAATTTTTCCATTTATGATACAGATGACAGTAAATCCCTGATCAGGACCATTGTCAAGGAAATGAAACTGGACGACAAGGTATACAAACCCAGCACGGTATTATCCAGAATCTCCGGGGCAAAGAACCGACTGATTTCCTGGGAGAATTATATCAACGACCCTTATATTAAAGCAGATGATGAAGCGGCCATGAAACCGCGCATGGGAGAAATCTACAGGAATTACCAGAAACGTCTCTTCAAATCCGGGGCCATGGACTTTGATGACCTATTGTTCAACACCAATGTACTCTTTAGGGATCATATGGACGTTCTGAATAAATACCAGCAACGCTTTAAGTATGTTATGGTAGATGAGTTTCAGGACACCAATCTTTCCCAATACCTTATTACCAAAAAGTTGGCGGCCGTTCACCAGAATATCTGTGTTGTGGGTGATGATGCCCAAAGTATCTATGCTTTCCGGGGTGCTGACATTCAGAACATCCTGAATTTCGAAAAAGATTATCCGGATTTATTTATAGTCAAACTGGAGCAAAATTACCGTTCCACGAAAAATATTGTTCAGGCCGCAAACAGCATTATTGCCAAAAACAAGGCCCAGCTAAAAAAAGACATTTGGACCCAAAACCATCATGGAGAGCTGATAGAGTTGATCAAGGCCAGTTCAGACAATGAGGAAGGCAGGATGGTAGCAACGTCCATTTTTGAAGAAAAGAACAATAAGAAATTGGATAACAGCGATTTCGCTGTCTTGTACCGTACCAACTCCCAATCCAGGGCAATTGAAGAGGCCCTGAGAAAAATGAACATTACCTACAAAATTGTAGGTGGGCTTTCTTTCTACCAAAGGAAAGAAATCAAAGACCTGATGGCCTATATGCGGTTTGTGGTCAATAGGGAAGACGAGGAAGCATTTAAGCGTATCATCAATTATCCTAAAAGAGGCATTGGAGATACCACTGTTGAAAAAATCCTAGTGGCAGCCTATGAGCATGACATTCCCCTTTGGGAAGTTGTGATCAATGCCAATAGTTTTCTTGGCGGAAGAGCTGCCAATGCCGTGGATGATTTCGCCACGATGATCAAAAGTTTTGGCATTGAGATGGAAAGAAAAGATGCTTTTGAGGCGGCCAACTCCATTGCCAAACAATCAGGATTACTTCGGGAACTATACGAAGATAAAACCATTGAGGGCCTCAACCGGTATGAAAACGTACAGGAATTACTCAATGCCATAAAGGAATATGTAGACAATCCGGAAAATGAAGATAAGAGTTTGGGTGCCTTCCTTCAAGAGATAGCCCTTCTGACCGATAATGACCGGGACAAAGATACTACAGATGCCGTTACTTTGATGACAATTCATTCATCAAAAGGCCTGGAGTTTAAGCAGGTATTCGTAGTCGGAATGGAAGAGGACCTTTTTCCATCACAGATGATGATGCAGAGTAGGGAAGATTTAGAGGAAGAAAGAAGACTTTTCTATGTAGCCACTACCAGGGCAATGGAAAAATTATACTTAACATATGCTTTGACACGTTATCGTTTTGGCCGATTGCTCAATTGTGAGCCAAGTAGGTTTTTGGAAGAGGTGGATCCTGCGTGTATCAGGGTAAATAAACGTATGACTACGGCATTTTCCAGCACATTCAGAGAGGATTCAAGTGAGGGCAAGTCTGGATTTATTGGTTTAAAGAAACCTACTCTCCGACCATTAACCACAGCTAAAATCCATACCCCAAGCCCTGATTTCAAATCATCGAACACAAATAACCTTCAGGAAGGCATGTTGGTTGAGCATCCAAAATTTGGCTTTGGAAAGGTCACTAAAATAGAAATTGAAGGAATAAATAGGAAAGCAAGCATACAATTTGATAATTTTGGAGAAAAGGTATTATTACTTAGCTTTGCAAAGCTTCGAATTATTGATTAGCAGGGTGCGCAATAAAGATTTTTGAGCTTTAATCACCCATCATTCAGGATCACTTTATGAAAAACACAGACGTCAACAAACATTCAGTAACTCTTAAAGAGTACGGCAAAAATATTCAGCGATTGGCAATTCACATTTCAGAAATGGAAGACCGTGAAAAGCGTACCCAAAGTACCTTTGCCTTGGTGGAATTGGTCAAACAACTTAACCCCCAAATGAAAGCTGAGAATGATCAAAAAATATGGGATGATCTACACATCATGTCCGGATTCAAATTGGATGTGGACGGACCTTATCCAAAGCCTGAAGAGGACTTACTTTTTAGAAAACCAAAAAGAGTAGGCTATCCAAAAGGCGAAGTAAAATTCAAACATTATGGCAGGAATATCGAGAAGCTCATTGAGAAGGCTGTTGAACTGGAGGATGACGAGGAACAGGAAGCTGCCATCATCTACATAGGACAGTTGATGAGGAGTTTTCATTCTACTTGGAACCGGGATAATTTCGATGATGCCATAATATTAGATGATATAAAAACCCTTTCCAAAGGGAAACTTCATATCGATTTGGAAAAAGTCAGGGAGATGGGTTTATTCGAAACCAACACAAGAAGAGACTTCAAATTACCTTCGGATTCTGAGTCATCATCCACAGGAGCAGGCCGCAGAAAATTCAGTGGCAACGACAGAAGAAGAAATGGCGGTCATTCCAAAAAACGTAGATAAATGTCATCATTCAGAGTACGTGGAGGCTTAAAGCTCAAGGGAGAAATCATCCCTCAGGGGGCTAAAAATGAAGCTTTACAAATTCTTTGTGCAGTCTTGTTGACTTCCGAAAAAGTAACTGTAAATAAAATACCCAATATCAGGGATGTCAATAAACTTATTGAGTTGTTGTCAGACATGGGTGTTCAGGTTAACAAAATCGGCCCTGAGTCCTATACTTTTCAAGCAGATAATGTAGACCTTAAATACCTTGAAACAGAGGATTTTCTAAAAAAAGCATCTTCCTTGAGAGGTTCGGTCATGATTCTTGGGCCTTTATTGGCGAGGTTTGGTCATGGTAGATTGTCCAAACCAGGAGGCGATAAAATAGGCAGACGAAGAATGGACACCCATTTCTTTGGATTCCAAAAACTGGGAGCAGAATTCCATTACGACAAAAAGAAAGAAATTTACCATATAGATGGTAAAAACCTGAAAGGGGCTTATATGCTATTGGATGAGGCATCTGTAACAGGAACAGCCAATATTATCATGGCAGCTGTTTTGGCTGAAGGAAAGACTACTATCTATAATGCTGCTTGTGAACCATACATTCAGCAACTTTGTGATATGCTTAACCGAATGGGGGCTAAAATCACAGGAATAGGTTCCAACTTACTTCATATCGAAGGGGTGAAAAAATTAAAAGGAACTGAGCATACCATGCTCCCTGATATGATTGAAATTGGCTCTTTCATTGGTTTAGCGGCTATGACCCAATCAGAAATCACCATCAAGGATGCCCAAATCCATAGATTGGGGATTATTCCTGAAACTTTTAAACGAATGGGAATCAAACTGGAATTCAGGGGAGATGACATTTACATTCCTGCCCAAAGACATTATGAAATAGAATCTTTTATTGATGGCTCTATTTTGACGGTTGCAGATGCAATTTGGCCAGGTTTCACGCCTGATTTACTCAGCATTATTTTGGTTACAGCCACTCAGGCCAAAGGCACTGTACTGGTGCATCAAAAGATGTTTGAGAGCCGTTTGTTTTTCGTGGATAAATTGATTGATATGGGAGCTCAAATTATACTTTGTGATCCACACAGGGCAACAGTAATTGGTCTTGATAGAAAGTACCCATTAAGAGGCATAAGGATGACCTCTCCTGATATCAGAGCAGGCGTATCCTTATTGATAGCTGCTTTGTCAGCGGAGGGTACATCCATAATTGACAACATTGAACAGATTGACAGAGGATATCAATATATTGACCAAAGGCTTAATGCATTAGGAGCCGACATTGTCAGGGTTGATTAAATTTATCAGTCGGAGTATAAAAAAAAGCAAGCCCTTAGAAGTTGATTCCAGGGGCTTGCTTTTTTTAACGAATTTCTTATTCAAAAAAAAAGGCTATCCCGAAAAAGACAGCCTTTTATAGTTATTGCAATTAATCAAATTATTTTACTTCGAAGCTAACTCTTCTTGCCAACTGACGTGCATTGTCAGAAGCCTTATCTACGCTAGTATCTTCACCATATCCTTTGTAAGATAGTCTGGAAGCATCAATTCCTGCAGCGATAAGGATATCATATACAGCTTTTGCTCTTCTTTCAGACAGCTTCATGTTATAATCCTCAGGACCGAGTTCGTCAGCAAAACCCTTCAGTTCAACGTTAACTCCTGGATTTCTCTTAAGGAAGTTAGCCACATAATTTACTGCAGATGCAGAATAACCAAGTGGTTTGGCACTGTCAAATGCAAAGTAAGTATTTACATATCCTTCATTGATAGCCTTTTTGAAGTAGTCGATTTCTTTCACTTCTTCAATTGGACAACCATCATTGGAAGCAGGACCTGGAGCAAATGGACACTTATCCAAATGATCAGGAATGCCATCACCATCAGAATCCAAGGTTCTTCCGTGAGAATCAACTCTAGCACCGGCAGGAGTATTTGGTTCTTTATCCAAATAATCAGGAACGCCGTCACCATCAGAGTCTTTCAACATATCCTTAATTTCGCCGATTTGTTGGGCCAATTCGTCTTTGGTAGCATATTTATCAGCAGCAACATACCAGTCAGCATGCGTATCTTTGCTTCCAAGGTAAATATTCAAACCAATAGTCCCTGTCCACCAAGTACCGTTAGCTCCATAGAAATTAGGATCAGTTGGACCAATAGGAGACTGTCCATCAAATGTGACTGTCTGTCTTCCGTTAAAGATACTACTGATGTCACCAGTCAAGGCAATTCTTTCTGATAATTTAACTTGTCCTGTAATCCCAGCAATAATGTTGTAAACTTTATCACTGAAATCGCTAAATGGACCCTCTTGAGGATTTACTTGACCAATACCTGCGCCAAAGTGTGCCAACATATTGAATCTTCTTGTAAAGGATTCAAAATTCATCATTCTCCCAATATTACCAACACCTTGAAGGTTGATTCTATTGTAATTAGTAGAGAATGCAGGGTTGTTGTCTCGTGATGCTTCACTAAATGAACCGAAACCAAAATCAAGTTTCGCACCGAATTTTTCATTAAACATGTATCTGACACCAAGGTCAGCATGTCCAAGGTTCAATGTTGGGGAATAATAACCTGGAGTCAAAGGCGCCATAGCTTTATTGAACCCACCACTAAACTCAACAGACCATCTGTTGTAGTCAACCTGGGCGTTAGCTCCTAAAGCTAAAGCGCCCGCCATAATTGTAGAGAGTAATAATTTTTTCATGATAAAAAATTTTTTTAAATTTTTTAAGTGTTTGATTGATTTAACTGCAAATTTATAAACTTTTAACTAATCACAAATGTAAATTTATTTTTTAAAACTTTAAACTTTCTGAAAAATCTTTTTGATTTAACAGAAAAACAAGTATTTAACTCACCCCATAAATCATGCCAAGTAAAAACACCTTAATTGAACTCCTGGAAATACAAAGCGTATCGAGTGACGAGTCTAATATAAAGCAATTTCTTCTAAATCTCATTATTGAACGAAAACATTCTTGGAAAGTTTCGCCTGAAATACATCATGGACCCGAACTTCATGACTGTCTGCTACTTAAATTTGGAAAGCCCAGGGCCGCAGTATTTGCACATATGGACACCATAGGGTTTATGAGCCGTTATGAAAACCAATTGGTTCCTGTGGGCGGCCCAGAGTTAATTGAAGGTGCTGTTTTGGTGGGAAAAGATAGTCTAGGACCAATCCGCTGCAAACTTTTCATCAGGGATGATCATATTTTCCATGATTTTGCCAGAGCGATTGATAGAGGAACCTTATTATCATTTGAACAGGATGTTCAAATGGATGATGAGTTTATTCAGGCAGCCTACCTCGACAACAGACTGGGTATATATAACGCTTTAAAATTGTGTGAAACTTTGGAAAATGGTTGGGTTGTATTTTCAACATATGAAGAGCACGGTGGAGGAAGTATGCCTTATATATTGAGATATATTCAGGAAACTTCACCCGTGAACCAGGCATTAATTTCAGATATCACTTGGGTTACTGAAGGAATATTACATGGTAAAGGTGTGGCCATTTCTATCAGGGACAAGTTTATCCCCCGAAAAAAATATATTGATAGAGTCATTGAATTGGCTGAAAAAAGTAAAATCCCTTTTCAATTGGAAGTGGAAGGTCATGGAGCCAGTGACGGAAGGGAAGTCCAATTTTCTCCTTATGCCATTGACTGGTGCTTTATAGGGGCGCCGGAGGACAATGTACATACACCCTATGAGAAAGTAGCACTAAGCGATCTGGAGGCGATGATTGGGATGTATCAATATTTAATGGCTCAACTATAGGGAATAGCAAGATAATAGGATGCGCCGGATTCATTTTTTTTTATATTTTTGTAATGCCCTTGAATTAAGGGCATTTTTGTTTAGCTTAATGATCCAGGTAAAAGACAAAACATTCACTCTCTTTTTGGATGAGAAAACAATCCAAAAAAGAATTGCAGAGATAAGTTTGGAAATCTCAAGGGATTTTGAAAACAAGAACCCCATTATTATAGGAGTTTTGAATGGATCTTTTATGTTTCTTTCAGATTTGGCCAAAAAAATCAGTGTCCCGGCCGAAATCACTTTTATCAAATTTTCTTCCTATTCCGGAGAAACATCAACAGGTACAGTGAAAAATCTGATTGGATTAGAAGCAGAATTAAAGGGAAGGAATGTTATTGTTGTAGAAGATATTGTCGATACCGGGCTCACTATGCTTCATTTAATGAATCATTTGCAGGAACAAAAACCGGCATCTATTACCTTGGTTACACTACTTTACAAGCCTGAGGCATTGAAGTACAAGATAAATTTGGATTATATCGGTTTCGAAATCCCTAATAGATTTGTTGTCGGTTACGGATTGGATTATGATGGTTTTGGAAGAAACATTCCTGAAATATACCAATTGAAATTATAGCAAGCCCAGAATATTATTAAGAATTTAAAAAAAACAAGAATGGTAAACATTGTCTTATTTGGCCCCCCTGGAGCAGGAAAGGGCACCCAGAGTGAGAAAATAATTGAAAAATATAAATTGACCCACTTATCGACCGGTGATCTATTTAGAAAACATCTTGGAGAAGGAACAGACTTAGGGAAGTTGGCAAGAAAATTTATGGATGAGGGAAGATTGGTTCCTGACGAGGTGGTGATCGGTATGGTTGATGACAAACTGGCCACTACTCCCGACATCAATGGATTTATTTTTGATGGTTTTCCAAGGACTGTGGCCCAAGCTGAAGCCTTGGATAAGCTAATGGAAAAAAACGGAACCCAAATATCAGGAATGATAGCACTTGATGTGGATGAAGAAATCCTAAAAGAAAGGATCCGGGAAAGAGGTAAAACATCAGGAAGAACAGATGATCAGGATGAATCGAAAATTGAAACCCGTATCAAAGTATATTTGGATGAAACTTTACCTGTAGCTTCCTATTACGAAAAACAAGGTAAATTATCTAAGATCAACGGAGTAGGTACCATTGATGGGATATTTGAAAATATCTCCAAAGTAATTGACCGCTACTAATCTTAAATAATTCATACCTTTGCATTAGAAATTGGCTAAGCTTATAAAGCTTAGCCTTTTTTATTTAACTAAAACAACAAAGCATTGGCAGAAAGCAATTTCATAGATTATGTTAAATTCTGTTCACGTTCGGGAGCTGGAGGACCTGGATCTGTACATTTCAGAAGAGAAAAACATGTTCCCAAAGGTGGTCCCGACGGTGGAGACGGGGGCCGAGGAGGCCATATTATTTTAAAGGGAAATGCCCAGTTATGGACTTTGTTACACCTTAAATATAAGAAACATGTGATTGCTGAAGATGGTAAAGGAGGGGAAGGTGGAAGAAGGACAGGGCGTGATGGAAATGATGTGGTCCTTGAAGTTCCCTTGGGAACAGTAGCCAAAGATGCTGAAACAAATGAAGTACGTTTTGAAATCAATGAAGATGGCCAGGAAATAATACTTAGTCCGGGAGGAAGAGGTGGATTGGGAAATGATCATTTCAAGACTGCAACCAACCAGGCTCCTCACTTTGCTCAACCCGGTGAACCTGGAATCGAGGAATGGATCATATTGGAGCTCAAGTTATTGGCAGATGTTGGTTTGGTCGGTTTCCCAAATGCCGGTAAATCAACACTTCTGTCGAGTATATCTGCTGCCAGGCCTGAAATTGGGGATTATCCCTTTACTACATTGGTCCCAAATCTCGGAGTAATTCCTTACCGGGATGATAAATCTTTTGTTATGGCTGATATTCCTGGCATTATTGAAGGCGCTTCCGAAGGAAGGGGTTTGGGATTAAGATTTTTAAGACATATTGAGAGGAATTCCATCTTATTATTTATGATCCCCGCAGATGCAGATAGTATTCGGGAACAATATAAAATCCTATTGAATGAACTCGAAAAGTTTAACCCGGAGTTATTGGATAAAAAAAGAATTTTGGCAATTACTAAAGCCGACATGCTGGACAATGAGATGATGCAGCAAATGAAGGAAGATATTCCTTCAGATCTGCCATCCATCTTCATTTCTTCAGTATCCCAATATAACCTTGACAAACTGAAAGATGTATTGTGGCAGGCTATCACCACAGATTAAGGTGTCAGTTTGTCAGTAATATATCTGTGGCAAATAAATTGTTAAGAATATTAAGTATTAAAATTTGAGCAAAATGACCGAAAAGGAGATAATAAAAGATGAACATGCCACTTCCCAGGAACAGGAAGTAAACCAGGAGGAAAAAGTTTCAAATCAACATGCAGAAGAAAGCATGCAAGAAGAATCCTCTGAAAATCCTGAATTATCTAAAGAAGAAAAATTACAACAGGAAGTGGATGAATTAAAAGACAAATACCTTAGGTTATATTCTGAGTTTGAAAACTATAGAAGAAGGACATCGAAAGAGAGGATTGACTTGATAAAAACAGCTTCAGAGGAGTTGATGAGAGACATTTTACCTGTAATCGATGATTTTGAGCGGGCTTTTAAGGCGAGTGAAAATGAAGAAGATGGAACAAAAATACGGGAAGGTAATCAGTTGGTTTTCCACAAATTGGTGAAGATATTAGAGAATAAAGGTGTTAAGGTAATGGATAACCTCATAGGTAAACCATTTGATGCAGATACACAGGAAGCGATCACACAAATTCCTTCACCTAATGTTGAAATGAAGGGCAAGGTTATTGATGTAGTGGAAAATGGATATACTTTAGGTGACAAAGTTATCCGTTTTGCCAAAGTGGTAACAGGAGCATAAAATCAAGTTATGGCAAAAAGAGACTATTATGAAATATTGGGCGTTTCCAAAAGTGCATCCCCTGAAGAAATAAAAAAAGCATATAGGAAACTGGCCATTCAATTTCACCCGGATAAAAATCCCGATAATCCGGAAGCTGAGGAAAAGTTCAAAGAAGCCGCAGAAGCTTATGAGGTTCTCAGCAATACCGAAAAACGGCAACGATATGACCAATTTGGCCACCAAGGACTTGGTGGCAACGGCGGGTTCAGTGGTGGAGGAATGAACATGGAGGATATTTTCTCTCAATTTGGAGATATTTTTGGGGGGGGTGGTTTTGATTCTTTTTTTGGTGGAGGCAGAGCAGGAAGAAGAACCAAAAAAGGAACTAACCTCAGGGTTAAGCTGAAGCTAAATCTTAAGGAAATTGCCAATGGAGTTGAGAAAAAAATAAAGGTAAAACGCCATGTTCTTGCAGATGGGGTAACTTTTAAGACCTGTTCGACCTGTCATGGTTCAGGACAGGTCAAAAAAGTAGTCAATACCATGCTGGGCCAGATGGTTTCCGCCAGCACTTGTCACGTATGTGGAGGAAATGGTCAAATTGTAGATAAAAAACCGGCTGAGGCGGATGCAAGAGGCTTGATTTTAAAAGAGGAAGTCATTGCCATCAATATCCCTGCGGGTGTGGCTGATGGAATGCAATTGAGCATGTCCGGCAAGGGTAATGAAACTGCAGGAGGAGTTCCAGGTGATTTATTGATTGTAATAGAAGAAATTGAAGACGATACACTCCAAAGAGATGGGAATAACGTTGTTTTTGATCTTTATGTGAGTTTCATTGATGCTGCAATCGGAGCTCAGATTGAAGTTCCCACCATTGATGGCAAGGTCAAAATTAAGTTGGATCCTGGCACGCAAAGTGGTAAAATCCTGAGATTAAAAGGCAAAGGAATCAGGGACATCAATGGTTATAGCAGAGGTGACCAGTTGATACACGTCAATGTTTGGACACCGAAGCAACTTTCCAAAGAAGAAAGACAAATGCTTGAATCATTGAGGGATTCTGAAAATTTCAAGCCGGATCCCGGCACTTCAGAAAAAAGTTTCTTTGACAAAATGAAAGAATTTTTCTAAAAATTTGCAGCCGGATGAAAATCCGGCTTTTTTTATACCTTTAAGAACCTTTTGAATATAGTAGACGTAACCTATCCATATGTTGAACAAATTACACTTATTATTTGGCTTTGTGTTCGGATTGCTTCCCTTAGCTCAAGCCCAAATCACTAAGGAATTTAAAGTTGAGCAAAGGACCGGTTACAACTTAGTCTATGTTGACTTCAATGTGTACAAAGGAGTTTCTGAAATCAAACGGGAAGCAGGTGAAAATCCTATTCATATTTCCTCTGAGCTTTCAAAAGTAAATATACTTCCTTCTTTTGCATATGAAATTAAAGATCAGATTCTCAATTCCTACTTGGTTCACAGAAATGTTGAATCCGAAAATTTAGGGAAGAGTCTCTCCTATAAACTTTTTCCGAATTCCAATAACGATTTTGATCACAAATGGAACGTTGGACTCAACTCCAACTTTTTGTATGATCTGAACTTCAATTTCGGAATCGGAAAAGTAAGTTTTGATTTTTCACATCTTCCGATCTCAAACTGCATCATCAAATCAGCAAGCGCAGATATTAAATTGGACTACAGCAACAAAATGGCCAATTCCGTTAAAATGGACACTATGCTGGTGAGTATCAATATGGGAAATTTGGATGCACACCATCTCAATTATACCAATGCAAAGCATATGATATTTGAAACCAACTATGGGACATTGAATTTGTCATTTTCAGATAAGATGCCGGAATCCTGCACCATTACAGCTACAGTAGGGGCGGGCAAAGTTGAACTCGAACTACCTGAAGAAAATCAGCCCTTTATCCTGAAAATAAAATCCACAGCGATGTGCAGGACAAGCGTGCCTAAAAATCTAAAAGACATTGGAAACAAAACCTATGTCAGCAAATCTTACAAGGAAAACTCTGAAAATTTAATGACCTTTACCATAGATGTATCCGTTGGTTCGGTAACCATAAAATAAAGGAGAACACAAAGTTTTTTTTACTATTTTTAGTCAAATATCATTGACCTTGCATATCCTGGAAATACAACACCTCAACAAATCATTCGGCAAAACAAAAGCCTTGTCCGATATCAATTTAAAGATTCCCAAAGGGGTGATTTTTGGACTTCTGGGACCTAATGGCGCAGGAAAAACTACGCTTATCAGAATAATCAATCAAATTATCGACAGTGATTCCGGAACAATACTATTTAAAAATGAACCCCTTCAGAGAAAACATATATCCCAAATAGGATACCTGCCCGAAGAACGTGGCCTTTATAAAAAAATGAAAGTCTGGGATCAACTGATCTATTTTGCCAGATTGAAAGGCATGTCGGCCCCAACCGCAAAACAAAAGGTAAATGAATGGTTGGAAAAAATGGATATTGGTAATTGGAGGGATAAAAGAATAGATGACCTATCAAAAGGGATGGCCCAAAAAATACAGTTTATTTCAACAGTTATCCATGAACCGGAGCTACTGATTTTAGATGAACCGTTTTCCGGCTTCGATCCCTTAAATGCTGAAATTATCAAGGACGAAATTCTTGAATTGAAAAAAAAGGGAATCAGTTTACTGCTTTCTACCCATAGAATGGAATCAGTAGAATTGTTGTGTGATGAAATTGCCATGTTCAATAAGTCTGAAAAAATACTGGATGGCCGTCTGGATGAAGTTAAAAAGCAATTCAGATCTAAAGAATTTGAAATAAAAATCAGACTTTCAAACGGAACC
>Ga0114946_10000882_pt1 | contig 20563 bp, 14 predicted proteins | sample WalLakDeSediment_FD_88676 | JGI IMG/M metagenome (GOLD analysis project Ga0114946, IMG submission 88676) | Lake sediment microbial communities from Walker lake, Nevada to study Microbial Dark Matter (Phase II) - Walker Lake 11/02/13 Deep Sediment | ecosystem: Environmental > Aquatic >...
CACCCGAGGCGGGGGTGGAGCCCGCCGTCCGCCTGCTCTCGTCGCCCACCGCGCCCGGGGCCCGGCACGCGGCCCGTGACGGGGCCCGGCCCTACGCGGTGGTGGTGCGCGACCAGGCCGAGCTGGAGCACCCGGTGAGCCGCGGCGCCGCCGCCCTCGTCACCATCGGTCGGGGCCTCGCCGGGCTCGACGACCGCCGCGCCGTCGCGCTCCCCCCCGTCGGGATCGACGCCGCCGCCCTGCTGCCGGTGCCGGTGTTCGTCCGGGCTCGGTGGCGGCGACGCCTCGGGCTGCCCGACGGCCTCGTCGTGACCATCGGCCGACCCGGCGCGCCCGAGCTCGATCCGTCGGCCCGCACCGCCGGGCTCCGGCTCGCCGCGGTGGTCGACGCGACCGGCCCCGCGGCGGTGGAGGCGCTGGCCCTGGGCGCGCCGGTGGTCACCGACGGTCCCACCGCGGCGCTCATCGGTGCCCGCGACGGGCAGGAGGTGCTGGTGGCCCCGGCGCGGTCGTCGGCGGAGGCCGCGGCGGAGCTGGCGGCCGACGCCGACCGGGCCACGGTGCTCGCGGCCGCCGGCCGCCGGCTCGTCGAGTCGAGCCACGACCTCGGCCGGGTGGCGGGGCTGCTCGCCCGGGCCCTCGGTCTCCCCGAGCCGGGGTGGCGGCCCGCCGACGTGGCCACCCGGCTCTCGACCCGCGCCGAGGGCCTGGGCACCCCGCCCGGCGACCCGCTCATCGGCCGCCTGCTCGCTCGGCTCGAGCTCGGCGTCGACCGGCCCGCGGCATCACGATCATGAGCGTGCTCCCCCGGCCCCGACGAGAGGTGTGGCGATGACCGATCGCGCCTTCGACCCCGACCACGTCGCCGCCCTGCGCGACGCGGTGGGCCTGCCCGACGAGCCCGGTTCAGCGACCCCGACGCCGGGCGCGCCGGCGCCGGCCCCGGACCCGGCGCCGGGGGCCGGCGCGGGTCGGTGGCGGCGTGCCCTCACCACGCGGGCGCGCCGCCTCGGCGCACCGGTGGTGGCGCGGGTCGCCACCCGCGTGGCCCGCGAGGTCGACCGCGACGTCCGGAGCGAGGTGGCCGCGGTCGGCGTCAACGTCGAGCTGCTCAAGGGGGAGGTCCGGGCCCTGGCCGCCGAGGTGGGACCCGGTCCCACCGCGGCGCGCGACCTGGCCGCCGACCTGGAGGCCCTCACCACCAACGTGGAGCTGCTCAAGGGGGAGCTGCGCGGGGCCGAGGCCGCGCTCGACGAGCTGGGTCGGGCCATCGCGCCCGGCGCCGGGCTCGACGGCGCCGCCCCGCGCCTGGCCGAGCTCCGAGAGCGCCTCAACGCCCTCGACCGCCGCGTCCGCCTGCTGGCCGACCGCCCCGCTCCCCCGGCCGTTCCGCCCGCTCCGGCCGAGGAGACGGCGCCGGCGTCGGCCGACGAGGCTCCGGCGCCGGTCGGCGCTGCCGTCGTGTCGACCCCGCCCGCCGGTACGGGGTCGGGCTTCGACTACGTGGGGTTCGAGCAGCGGTTCCGGGGCGACCAGCAGGTGGTGCTCGATGTCCAGGAGGAGCGGTACCTCGAGCGGCTCCTGCCCCACCAGCCGGTGCTCGACGTGGGGTGCGGCCGGGGGGAGCTGCTCCGGATGCTCGCCGAGCACGGGGTGGCGGGCGTGGGTGTCGACCTCGACGAGGGGATGGTGGCCGAGGCCATCGCCGCCGGCGTGGACGCCCATCACGGCGACGCCCTCGACCTCCTCCGTCGCGCCCCGGAGGGGTCGTTCGGCGCGATCACCGCGATGCACGTGGTGGAGCACCTGGAGCTGGGTGATCTGGTCGAGCTGCTCGAGCTCGCCGCCACCCGGCTGCGCCCCGGCGGGCTCCTCATCGCCGAGACCCCGAACCCGGCCACGCTGGTGGTGCTGGGCAACTCGTACATCCTCGATCCCACCCACGTCTGGCCGCTGCACCCGTCGCTGCTCACGTTCCTCTGCGAGCGCGCCGGTTTCCGCGACGTGGAGCTGCTGTTCGGGTCGCCGGCGACCGACTACCAGCTCGCGCCGGTGCCCACCGACGGGCCCGACCGCGAGCTCGCGCTCGGGGTGAACGCCGCCCTGGGCCGGCTCAACCACGTGCTGTTCGGACCGCAGGAGTACGCGGTCCTCGCCACCACGCCCGAGGGGTGAGCCGGGCCGGCCCGACCGTCAGGCGCAGTTGCCGGTCTTGGCCTTGAACTCGGCCGACTCCGAGAAGTTGAGCATGACCGAGCCGCGGCCCTGGCGGCGGGAGTCGAGCAGCCCGAGCCAGTAGGCGCGGCCGCCGGCGTCGGGGGCCCGGCCGAGCACGTTGGTGTAGATGAGGTCGACGAACGCGGCGTTGCCGAGCGAGCCGTAGCGGGCCACGAACTCCGGCGAACCCGCGAAGAACCCCGAGATCGAGGCCAGGCTCTGGCCGGCCTGCTGGCGGCCCACCCAGTGCGCGAGCCCGCCGGCATCGGGGGCCCGCAGGAAGTAGGCGAGGTAGAGCCGGGCGATCTGGCCCTGGCCCGCCGCCGGGCACGCGACCGGCGTGTCGGCCGCGACCGGGGTCCCGGACCCGCCGAGGGGCGTGAACCAGTCCGAGCGCATCGTGAGCCGGCCGCCGACCGTCGAGAACGCCGACCGGAACTGGTTGCCGGTGAGGTCGACGTCGCCCCCGGAGAACGACAGCCGCAGCCGGGTGACCCGCCCCCCGTCGTCGCCGAGCCCGTTGCGCTCGAGCACGGTGATCGACCGGAGGGTGCCCCGCTGGTACCGGCTCTCGATCGCCGACACCGGGATCTCGGCGGTCCAGCTCCGGCTCGGGTTGGACGCCACCGCGTCGCCGACGTCGGGGACCGCGGGGAACCACCCGCTCGAGCTCGGGGACCCGGCCGAGACCGTGTGACCGCCGGTGGACGACGAGTAGTAGGCGTAGATGGGCGAGCCGTTGCGCACCCGGACCTCGCCCGCGGTGTCGGCGATGGCCCGGTCGGTGTTGGGGTGCTCGAGCTGGGCGTCGCGCCCACCGATGCGCTGGTAGCGGCCGCTGTACACGTGGCACGCCGTGGTGTCGCAGGTCTGGGCGTAGGCGTAGCGGTTCTCGGCGATCGTGTAGGTGCGCGCCGCCACCGCCTGGGCCCGCAGGGCGTTCATCCCCGCGCCGCCACCGAGCCCACCCCACGAGGCGGGGGACTCCCGCGGCACCACGCCCCGCAGGTACGCCTCGAGCGACACGGCGTTGACGGTGCGCTGGATGCCCTGGGCGTCGGCGACGGCGCGGATCTCGCCCCGGTACCAGCGGACGTCGCCGCCACCGAGGCACACGCCGAGCGACTGGGCGACCGTGGGGTTCGCCACCGCCGGCGGCTCGATGCGGATCGTGGACGTGGCGACGGTGACGCCCGGGCGCTCGACCCAGGGCCCCGCGCAGCTGGGCGCATCGGACACCGTGAAGGTGTTCGGGGCGATCCGGCGGAAGCGGATGGCCCGATCCTGCTGGGCGATGACCTGGCCCTGGAGGGTCGTGATCGTCATCTGACCCTCCTGCAGGTACACGTGGGTGCCCTGGTTGTCGTGGGCCAGGAGGCGGACGGTGACGACGCGGTCGGGCACCGTGGAGGCGCTGCTGCCCCCGTAGTAGTGGTCGAGGATCTGGGAGTGGCTCCACCCGTGGTCGACCGCGTAGCCGAGCGATCCCCACTGGCCGAGCCCGATGCCGTGGCCGAAGCCCCGACCGCTGACCCGCACCGTGGACGCCCCCGACAGGGTGACCACCTCGCCGTCGACGGGCACGCCCGCCCCGCCCGCCGGGGTGACGGGCGGGGCGCCGGCCGATGCGGGGGGCGCGGCCACGAGCAGGCCGGCCACGAGGAGCGCGCCGAGGACGACGGTGGCGCGGCGCACGGATCGGGTGGGTGACATCACGGCTCCAGGGGGCTCTCGGACTCCGAGGGGAGCCCTGGTGCGCCGGTGGATCCACCGGCGCCGGGGGTGGGGCTGAGGGCCACGCCGATGGCGAGGCCGAGGCCGGTGAAGGTGAACCGGCGGGTGACACGGGGGGCGGCGCCGAACGTGCCGATGTGGCCGTCGCGGTCGAGGATCCACCCACCGGTGCCGTCGGGGTTGACGACGATGGACCGCCAGCGGTCGTCGCCCCGGGTGTAGGACGACGAGGTGAGGCGCGGGGCGCCACCGAAGGGGTGCAGGCCGCCGAAGCCGTCGAGCACCCAGCCCGACACCCCGTCGGGACGCAGGCCGACGTCGCGGGCGATCCGCCACCCGGGCCAGTAGCCGGTGACGCCGGTGGCCCGCGGGGCCGAGCCCCACGCGTGCAGGCCGCCGAAGCCGTCGAGCACGTAGCCGCCCGTGCCACCGGGCGCCGAGGCGGCCGACACGGCGATGTCCCAGGCCGCGGGCCAGATGCCCGGTGCCCGCGCGGGGGGCGCGCCGCCGAAGGGGTGCAGCGAGCCGGTGCGGTGGAGCACGTAGCCGCTGCCCGGGGTGGGGCCCGGGAGCAGGCCGCGCACCGAGTCGACGCCCGGCCAGTAGCCCGAGCCCCGCGCGTTCGGTGCGCCCCCGAACGCGTGGAGGCCGCCGTTGCGGTCGCACACGTACCCCTGGCCGTCACCGGTGGCGAGCACGGCCCGGGCCACCTTCCACCCCGTCCAGTAGGTGGAGTGGCGGGTGAGCTTGGGGGTGCCACCGGCCGGATGCACGCCGCCGTAGGCGTCGAGCACGACGAGCTTGGGCTCGGCCGGCTCGTGGGTCCACCGCGACCGGGGGAAGGGGACGTCGAGGGCGACGTCGGACTGCACCTGGCTGCGCAACGACGGCAGCACGGAGATGGCGTTGGTGCCCGCGCACGAGGTGACGCTGACGTCGCGGTGGGTCGCGATCGACGACAGGGGGACGGCCGTGCCCTCGGCCCAGCGCGTCCCGCCGAGGCTGACGACCGTCGGGGTGGCCCGCGCGTCGAGCCCGTACTCGCCGCACAGCCAGGCGACGAGCCGGCGCAGGCCGGTGCGCTGGGCGGTGCTGACCGACGCCGCGCTCGGCGTGCCCCCCGGCTGGTACTGGCCGAGGAGGGCCACGCCGATGCTGCCGGTGTTGAACCCCGCGGCGTGCCCGCCGATCACCGGGCCGGCGATGCTCCCCGTGCGCCCCTCGTAGATGGTGCCGAAGCGGTCGACGAAGAAGTTGTAGGCGACGTCGCACCAGCCCCGCGAGTTCACGTGGTAGTGCCAGATGCCCCGGATGAGACCGCCGGCCTGGCCCGCCGAGTAGGAGTTGGTGGTGACGGTGTGGTGGACGATGACGAGGTTGGCGTGGCGGGCCAGCCGGGGTCCGGCATCGCACCCGGCCACCGACTGGTTCCACGGTCCGGCCCCCCAGGCCGACCTCGGCACGATGGCCGGGGTGCCCGGCGCGGCGGCCGCGGCATCGAGGCCGAACCAGCCGCTCCGGGGCTCGACGGCGCGCAGCGTGTCGAGCTCGAGCCCCGACAGGCGGCCGGCGTCCACGCCGACCTCCACGTGGGTGGCGTCGTCGCCGAGCCAGACCGGGCCGACGCCGTGGCGCCCGTTCCCCTCGATCCGGCCGGGGTCGGGGCCCTCGCCGGCGTGGCCGGCGAGCGACGTCCACCCCGACCAGCCCCGGGACGCGTGGTGGCTGCGGATGCGCAGCGCGGCCTCGGCCGGCCCGTCCCAGGTGAGCGTGACCATCTGTCCCGGTATCGGCAGCTCGACCGCGGTGCTGAAGCCGGGGCCGACCGCGGGGCCGGGCCCCGCGCCGCCGCCCGCGTAGCCGCTCACACCGTCGGTGAGGCGGAGCACCGCCGACTCGAGGCCCGGCGGGGTGGCCGACCGCGGCGCGAAGGGCAGGCCCGACACGAGCACCCAGGCCGCGGCGCTGCTGGAGCCGACCAGGAAGCCCCGACGGCCGATGCGGCCCCGGGGGATGTCGGACGGCGGACCGTCCTCGGGCGGGGGTCCGGCGGTCGTGGGTGTCACTCGCACGATTCGGGCCTCGGGGTCGACGACGTGGACCGCCCGACCGTGGTCGAACGGCTCCGCCCGCCCGACAGTATGGCGGGCCGGCAGCGGGATGTGGCGTCAGCCCGGTCGGACCTCGGCGGTGAGGTCGAAGTGGACCCGCCCCTGCACGCGTGTGGGGTTCATCACCGAGAACCGCTCGAGCTGGTCGCGGTGGTCGTACTCGGTGCCCCCGTCGTGGGTGTGGATCCCGAGGCTGATCGCGTACTCGCCGTCGAGCAGCGGCACGGCGCCGAACCGGAAGACGACCTCGTGGTTCCCGTCGACTCGGCCGAGGTCCACGCCGAGCAGGTCGGTGTTCACCCCGAGCAGGCGGTAGCCGTCGTGGTCGTGCAGCTCCATGGCCACCACCACGTCGTCGACGGGACGCTCGGCCCGGATGCGGGTGCGCACGACGAGCGGCTCGCCGGGGAGCAGCGCCGGCCGCTCCGGATCGGGGAGCTCGACGCTCACCGCGGTGAACCGCACCGCGCCGGTGAGGTCGCGCCCGGTGTCCCCGGCGAGCTGGACCCCCCGGGCGGCGAGGGTCTCGCGGTAGGCCCGCACCGCCTCACCGGGCGTCCCGAGCGCGACGAGCTCGCCCCGGTCGAGCACCGCGCCGCGGTCGCAGATCTGGCGCACGATGTCGGGGGCGTGGGTGACCAGCATGATCGAGCGCCCCTCGGACTGGAACCGCCTGATCCGGTCGATGCACTTGCGCTGGAAGCTCTCGTCGCCCACGGCCAGGACCTCGTCGACGAGCAGGATCTCGGGGTCGACGTTCACCGCGACGGCGAAGCCGAGCCGGGCGTACATGCCCGAGGAGTAGTGCTTGACCTGGTTGTCGATGAACGGGCCGAGCTCGGAGAACTCGACGATGTCGTCGAACACCCGGTCGATCTCGCGGGCGGGGATGCCGAGGATCGATCCGTTGAGGTAGACGTTCTCGCGACCGGTGAGGTCGGGGTGGAACCCGGCGCCGAGCTCGAGCAGCGCGGCGAGCCGGCCCCGGGTGCGGATGGTGCCGCGGGTGGGGCGCAGGGTGCCGGCGACGCACTTCAACAGGGTGGACTTGCCCGACCCGTTGTGCCCGAGCAGGCCCACCGTCTCGCCCTCGTGCACGTCGAGCGACACGTCGTGGAGGGCGGCGAAGTCCTCCGACTCGGTGCGGCCGAACCGGATGAGCCGCTCCTTCACCGAGCGCGGCCGGTCGTGGTGGAGGCGGAAGGTCTTGCCGACGGCGTCGATCTCGATGACGACGGCGCCCATCAGATCTCCTCGGCGAAGTCGTCCTCGAGGCGCCCGAACACCCGGAGGGCGACGACGAGGAGCACCAGGCTCAGGACGATCACGACCGCCAGGTTGCGGAGGTACCACTCGACGCCCACGTCGGTCGGGAGGACGTTGGCCGAATCGTCGGGGTTGTAGAGGATGCGCTGGAACGTGGTGACGATCGGGATCATCGGGTTGAGCAGCATGAGCCACTCGCGATCACCCAGGCGATCGGCCACCAGCGAGTACGGGTAGACGATGGCCGAGAGCCAGAACCACGCGAGCAGGCCGAGCTCCAGGAGGTGCTGGGTGTCGCGCAGCCCCACGTTCACCGCGGCGAGCAGGAGGCCGAGTGCGGCGGTGAGCAGCAGCAGGGCGATCATGGCCGGGACGAAGGCGACCATCGAGCTCCAGTCGGGGGCGTGGCGGAACACCACGAGCGCGACCGCGAGCACCGCGAGCTGCAGGACGAAGTGCACGATGGCCGCGCCGATCGCGGCCAGGGGGAGGACCTCGCGGGGGAACCACACCTTCTGCACGAGCGAGCCGTTGGCCACGATCGAGGCGGTGCCGCCGGAGACGCCGGCCGACAGCAGGTTCCACGCGAGCAGGCCCGAGAGCAGGAAGATGCCGAACCGGGGGACCTGGACCCGCAGCACCTCGGAGAACACCAGCGAGAACACCACGAGGTAGAGCAGCGGGTTGAGCAGCGACCACACGAACCCGAGCACCGAGTCCTTGTACTTGACCTTCAGCTCCTTGCGGGCCAGGTTCCCGAGCAGCTCGCGGTACTGCCACACCAGCACCATGCGGCGGACGGGCCCCGGGCGGCGGCTGACCTCGCGGAGCGACGGGGACGGACCGCGGTCGGCGGCGTCGGGGGCGGAGGGCACGGACCGATGCTACGGGCGGGGGCCCGAGGCCACCGCCACCAGCCACGGGAAGGTGGGCCGCACGTCGACCTCGCCGAAATGGGTCGCGAGCAGGCCACGGAGGCGCCGGGGGGAGAACTGCTGCACGTGCTCGGGGTCGTTGCCGACGCGCGCCAGGTTCTTGCCCCGGCCGAGGTTGCCGAGCCGGAACCAGGGCTCCCACGGCACCGACACCACGCACCGGCCGCGGCAGATCCGGGCCAGCTCGGCGACCGCGGCCCCCGGGTCGACCAGGTGCTCGAGCACCTCGATCGTCGTCACCGTGTCGGCCGCGCGGTCGGCGAGGGGGAGCATGCCCGCGTCGGCGACGACGCCGGCGAGGGCCGGGAGCCGGGCGGTCGCCAACCGGACCTTGTCGAGGCGGTACTCGACGCCGACCACCGCCCGGGACGGGTCGAGGATGCGCTCGAGGGCGAGCCCCTCCCCCACCCCGACGTCGACGATCCGTCCGGGATCCACCCCGGGTGGGGTGACCGCCTCGCGCACCGCCGCGAGCCATCGGTCGATCAGGCGGATCACCACCGGGTTGGTCGTCGAGTACTTCTTGGCGTCCTGGCCCGCGGCGCGCTCGGGGGCGCCGGGCGCGAGCCCGATGGGGCGCCGGGGGTCGCTCACGCCGCTGCGCTCCCGCCGGCGGTGCCCCCGAAGGGCTCGTCGATCTCGGCCCCGAGCCGCTCGCGGCGGCGGAGGTTCACGATCAGCTCGCCGATGAGCCCGAGCGAGATCATCTGCACGGCGACGACGACCAGGAGCACCCCGGCGAGCAGAGCCGGACGATCGCCGACCGTCTCGCCCATGACCCGCAGCACCAGCATCCACGCGAGGAGCGCGGTCCCGACCGCGCCGATCACCACACCGATGCCCCCGAACAGGTGGAAGGGCCGCGCCGTGTAGGTCGTGAGGAACTTGACGGTGACGAGGTCGAGGAAGCCGCGCCAGAACCGGGCCCGTCCGAACTTGGACCGACCGTGGCGGCGCGGGTGGTGTTCCACGTCGACCTCGGTGACCGCGAAGCCGTTCCAGACGGCGAGCACGGGGATGTACCGGTGGAGCTCGCCGTAGAGCTCGAGGGAGCGGGCCAGCTCGCCGGTCATGGCCTTGAGGCCGCTGTTGAAGTCGCGGCCCGACACGCCGGTGACGCGCGCCGTGGTCGCGTTGTAGAGCTTGGAGGTCGTCCGCTTGACGAAGCGGTCGTGGCGCGTGGCCCGGCGGCCGGTGACGAGGTCCACGTCGCCCCGCGCCAGCTCGGCGACGAGCCGGGGGATCTCGGCCGGATCGTCCTGCCCGTCGGCGTCCATCAGCACCACGGCGTCGGCGTCGATGACGGCGAGCCCGGCCCGCAGCGCCTCCGACTTCCCCGCGTTGCGGCGCAGCCGGAGGTAGCGCACCCGCGGGCCGACGAGGTCGCGCATGGCCGAGCGGGTGCCGTCGGTGCTGCCGTCGTCGACCACGACGATCTCGTGGTCGAGCCCGGCGGCGGCGAGCACCGCGAGCGTCTCGGGGACGAGCTCGACGAGGTTCTCGCGCTCGTTGAAGGCGGGGAGCAGCACCGACACGCGCCGGGCGGCGGCGCCGGTGGTGGGCGTCGTGTCGATCCGGGACACGCTAGTCCTGCTCACCCGCGCCGGGGACACCCCCGCGCCGGGTCGTCGCGCCCGCCGCGAGCGCGCCGAGGCCGTCGACGGCCACGAACAGCACCCGGGCCGCCAGCGCGGTGGCGGCCCCGACACCCAACGGGAGCCCGGCCACGGCCAGGAACACCGCCTCGCGGATCCCACCACCCGCGGGCACGGGGACGGCGAGGAAGCCGGCGATCCACGACACCACGGTGGCGAGCGCGACGCGTGCGATCGGCGCATCCGGATCCAGCGCCCGGGCGATGGCCCACGTGGCCACCGCGATCCCGATCCACGCGGGCACGTAGCGCAGCACCAGCCCGGCGGTGCGGCGGCCGTCGGGCAACGGCACGGCCAGCTCCCGGCCGGTGACCCGACGGCCCAGGTCGAGCAGCGCCCGCAGGGTGCGCGGGTGCAGCACCACGATCCCACCGGCGATCACCACCGCGGCGGCCACCGCGACCCGGGGGTCGTCGCGCTGGCGGGCCAGGTCGAACGGCACCACCACCGCGGCCACCAAGGCGGCGGCGAGGTACAGAGCGACGAGCGAGACGGCCACGCTCCCGTAGGCGACCGGACGGGCCACGCCGCCGCGGCGGGCCAGCTCGGCCCGCCCCACGACCGTCCACACGCCCCCGGGCAGGTACTTGCCCAGCTCGCCGAGGAAGTACCAGCGCACGGCCCGACCCCGAGCCACGTCCTCGCCGAGGGCGCCGAGCACGGCGGACCACACCCAGGCGATGGCCACCATGCCGGCCCCACCGGCCACCGCGGCGACGACGAGCCACGCCGGGTCGGCGCCGCGCACCGCCTCGACGGTGGCGTCCCACTGGTCGACGAGCTCGCGGACGACCAGCGCTCCGGCCCCGAGGCCCACGACCGCGCCTGCGATCCCGACGATCCGGCCCCGCCGGTCGGACCGCCCGAGCGCCTCAGCCATCGTCGTCGGCCGGGCACACGCCCACCCCGCAGCGCCAGTAGTCGGCCCCGAGCTGGTTGGACTCGAACGGGAGCCACCGCTGCACCGCCGTGGTGCGATCCAGCTCCAGGAGCGCCTCCTGGGGGTTCACGTGGTGGGGCCACTGCAGGACGAGGCTGAGCGCGATCGCCGCGATCGACGCGCCGACGAGCCGACGCTCGGGGATCCGCGCCCCGGCAGCGACGACCACCACGAGCGGCGCGATCTGCAGGAAGTACCGGTTCCCCATGGCCTGGCCGCCGCCGTAGAAGTTGTCGGGGAACAACAGCAGGTACAGCCCGACGTAGGCGAGGATGCCGAGCCCGGCGGCCACCGCCTCGTGGCGCCACCGACGGGGCTGGGCGAGGGCGAGGATCCCGACGAGCAGGGCGACGGGGAACGCGACCAGCAGGCCGACGTGGCGACCCACGAGGTAGTACACGGCCGATCGGGCCGAGTCGCCGAGCCCCGTGCCGAGCTGCTCGCGAATGTAGGCGAGGGTGATCGTCTCGTCGGTGCTCACCCGCAGGGGTTCGACGGTGGAGTCCGGGTCGAACGGAACCTGGGCATAGGCGTAGTAGCGCTCGCCGCCGTAGGCCGTCCACGACGCGCCGTCGGAGTAGTGCAGGTACGGCACCACCGCGGCGGCGAAGACCGCGACGAGCACCCCGACGAGCGCGGCCCGGTCCCGCCACGAGGCCCGGGCGAGCACGAGGGCCCCCAGCGGCGCGAGGGCGACGAGCATCGGGAGCTTCTCGGACAGCAGGACGGCGGCCGCGGCGAAGGCGACCAGCCCCCACCCGAGGTGGCGCCGTTCCAGGTAGCGCACGGCACCGAGGGCGAACAGCCCGGTGCCCACGCACAGGAACAGGTCGACGACGATCGGGTACGCGTGGAGGTGGGCGTTGGACGCGAACGTGAAGGCGAGGGCGAGCAGCGGCACCGCCGGGCCCCGCAGCCAGGTGCGGGCGATCGCCACCACCAGCGCGACCGTCGCCAGGAGCAGCGCCGAGTTCACCACCGCGAAGCCCACCGGCGCGCCGAGCACCCGGTACGGGGGCGTGGTGGTGAGCGAGTAGGCGTAGGGCTTGGCGAACGCCCAGCCGCCGCTCCAGCGCTGGGAGTAGAGGCCGTTCGGGTTCGGGAAGTGCTCCCACTCGAGGGCCCGCCACGCCTGGAGGTCGCGCACGTCGTAGGCCAGGTCGTGCGGCGAGTGGGCCATGCTGAGGGTCTGCAGGATCGGCGACGACTGGTCGCCGACGAGCTCCTGGGACCGGAAGTCGTGGGTGAGCGTGCCCCACAGCGTCCACCCGGTGACGATGACCAGGGCGGCCCAGGCCACCGCCGTCACCGGATCGCGCCGGACCGCGTCCAGATCGGGCCGCCGGCGGCGGGGCGCCGCGGTCGCCGCGCTCACGTCGTCGACCGGGTCCGCCGGGACGGCCGGGGGGATCGCGTGGGGTCGGGTCATGGGCGGGCGGGGCGACGGGCTGCCGACCGACGCCGGCAGGAGCGTAGTGGCCCCACCGGCCGCGGCCCGTCGGCCGCTAGCCTGCCCTGACCATGGCCGACCGCCCGGCGCGCGACGCAGCCCACCCGTCGCCGCCGCCGTCGCCGTCCGACCCGTCGCCGGTGGCGCCGCCGTCGGCCGCGTCGCTGCGGCGACGCCGGCTGCTCGCCGCGGTGCGCTGGGCCGTGGGCGTGGCCACGCTGGTCGTGATCGCCCGGATCGCCGTCGACCAGGCCGACGAGCTGTCGCGCGTCGATCTCGACATCCACCCGGGCTGGCTGGTCCCCGCCGCCGTGTTCACGGTGGCCGCTGGGCTCGTGCTGCCCATGGCCTGGCGCCACGTGCTCGCCGCCTACGGGTGGCGCATCGGCCGGGGCCGGGCGCTCCGGGTCTGGTGCCTCTCCCAGGCCACCCGGTACCTGCCCACCGGGCTCGTCGCCGTGGCGTCGCGGGTGTCGCTCACCGCGGCCGAGGGCGTCCCCCGTTCCGTCGCCGCGGCGAGCCTCGCGGTCGAGACCGTGCTGCTCCTCGGCTGGGCGGCGCTGGTCGGTGCCGTGTTCATCCCCTCCTCGGTGATCCCGCTGCCGATCCGCGTGATCGTCGGCACCGGGGCCGCGGTCGGTCTGGCCACCCTTCCCTGGTCGCTCCGCGGCGTCGGCGCCCGCCTGGTACGGGTGCCGCCCCTCGCCCCGTCGCGGCTGCGCCGCCGCGAGCTCATCGAGTCCATCGGCCTGTTCGGCCTCAACACCGCCCTCCGGGCCGGACGGTTCGTGGCCCTCGCCGCTGCTCTGCTCCCCGTCACGGGCGACGACGTGCCCCTGCTGGTCGGAGCCGCCTACGCGGGCGTGATCGCCGGCATGGTGGGGATCACCCCGGCCGGGCTCGGCGTGCGCGAGGGGGTGATCGCCGCCGTGCTCGCCGACCGGTTCGGCCTCGGCGATGCCGCCGCGCTGGCGGTGGCCCTGCGGGCGTGGGACTTCGTGTTCGAGCTCGGGTTCCTCGGCGCGGCGGCGTGGCTGGGGCGCAGGGTCACAGGTGGTCCTGGTCGCCCAGGGCGAACTCCCACCGATCCGGTGTCGGGACCAGCGCCCGACCGCTGAGGTCGAGCACCGCCAGGTGCAGCGGGCGGGGGCGGAGGCGGCGGGGCACCGGGAGGAAGCCGGCCGATCGGAGCCGCGCCCGGGACGACGTGCCGGCCGACGCGGCCGCCACCAGCAGCGCGGCGTCGTGCTGGCGGGCCAGGGCGCACGCGGCCCGGGTCAGCTCCCGCACGGCTGCGTCGTCGACGGCGAGGAGGTCGAGCACCAGCAGGGCGCGGGGCTCGTCGTCGCGCACCGTCACCGCCATCGTCCCCACCAGCCGCCCCCGGCGTCGTGCCTCGACGATCCGGTACGGCGCGCGCGGGTGGTCGGCGTAGCGCCAGCACCACCAGGCCCGGTCGCGCACCGTCCCGGGCGCAGCCGTGGGGCCGACCCGGACCCACAGCTCGTCCAGGTCGGCGGGGGGCGCCGCCACCTCGAGCGTCCCCACCGGGGGGCGGCGCCCCGAACCGGGCACCACCCGCCGCGCCGCGGCGCCGAGGGGTCCGGGGACGCCGACCCGGCGGGCCAGGGCGGCGCCGTCGACGGGCACGACCAGGAGCTCGGGGTCGGGCCCCGTCGACCAGCCCAGCCGGCCCAGCGTCGGCGCGCTGTCGTCGTTCGGGTTCGACACGATCAGCTCGTACCCGGCCGCTGCGGCGAGGTGTTGCAGCCGCTCGGCGACCGCCCGGAACCGGCCCTGTCCGCGGTGGTCGGGATGGGTGGCGATGTCGACGCCGTGGGCGGCGCGGACGGGGCGGCCCGCCACCGAGACCGGGATCCCGACCGCCGAGTAGTGGGCGATCACCTGTCCGTCCACCTCGGCCAGCGCCGTGACCGTCGGCCCGAAGGCCTCCCGCCGGTACTGCCAGCGCAGCACGTCGAGGTCGGCCTTCGGGTTCTGCGGCGCGGCGACGCCGAGGAGCTCGGCGATGGCCGCGTCGTCGTCGGGTCCGCCCGGTCGGACCACGGGAACCGGGTCGGCGTCGGCCACCCGCCCACGGTAGCGACCGGTGGGCGGCGGACGGCGCCCGGGGTGGGGCCGGTAGCCTCGCCCGACCATGGGCGCCGCGCCGGTGATCACGACCGCTGGGTCCGGTCGCGCCCGGGTCGGTCGGTGGGTCGCCGGGGGCACCGTGGTGCTCGTCGCCCTGCACCTGTGGATCGCCCGGGGCGTGACCGGCCCGATCGTGCTCCAGGACGAGAGCGGGTACCTGGGCAACGCCCGCTGGCTCGTCGGCCTCCGCGCGCCCCTCATGGGCGACGCGCCGGTCTACGCGTGGGGCTACTCGCTCGTCATCGCCCCGCTGACCGCCCTGGTGGACGATCCGGCGCTGCTCTACCGGTCGGTGCAGGCGGTGAACTCGGTGCTGCTCGCCTCGCTGCTGCCGCTCCTGTGGCTCGTGCTGCGCCGCGTCGGCGGGGTCGACGCGGCCCCGGCCGCGATCGCCGCCGCCGTCGGGGCGGTGTTCCCCGCCACCCTGGTGCACTCCTCCACCGCCTGGGCCGAGAACCTCCTGGCCCCGCTCACCGCGGTCCTGGTGCTGGCCGTGCACGCCACGCTCACCGAGCGCCCGGCCTGGCAGCGCGTGGCCGTCGCCCCCGTGGCCGTGTGGCTCGCCGCCGCCCACCCCCGGTTCCTCCCCGTGCTCGTGCTCGTCGTGCTCGGACTGGTCGTCGCCGGCGCCCTCCGGGTGGTCCCCCGAATGGTGGCCGCGACCGGGGTGGGCCTCGCCCTCGCCGGCTGGGTGGCCGCCCGGGCGGTCCAGGCCGCCATCGTGGCCGACCGCTGGCCCGAGCTCGTCGACGACGAGGGGTCGGTCACCCGCCTGGCCCGCCGGCTGCTCGCCCCGTCGAACTGGCCCGCGCTCGCCGGGGGCCTGGCCGGTGAGAGCTGGTACCTCGTCGCCGGATCGCTCGGCCTGGCCGCGGTGGGCGCGCTCGCCATCGGCGCTCGGCTCCGCCCGGATCCCACCCGGCCGCTCCTCTCCGACCCCCCGCGACTGACCGTGGCGGTGTCCGTGGTGCTCGGCTCCGCGCTGCTCGTCACCTCCGCGGTCTCGTTCGTCGGCACCGCGGTCCGCGTCGACCAGCTCGTCTACGGCCGGTACAACGAGGCGTTCGCCGGCCTGCTCGTCGCGTCGGGGGCGGCCGCGCTCCTCGTCGCCCGACGGGCCACGCGAGTCCGCCTCGCGGTGGACGCGGCGGCGATCGCCGTGGTGCTCGGCACCGCCGTGTGGCTGGGGCGGGGCCCCGATGCGTTCGATGGGCCGATCGTGTGGAACAACGTCCTGGCCCTGCGCCCCGTCGCCGAGGTCGTGGGGCTGCGATGGGTGGTGCCCGCGCTCAGCGTTCTGACCGCGGTGGCCATGGTCGCCACCGCGGTGGCCGTCCGCCGGGGCCTGCGGGTGGGGCCCGTCGTGGCGCTCGGCGGGGCGCTCGCCGTCTCCGGGGTCCTGGCCGTGGGGCCGCTGACCGACTTCGCCCGCGTCCGCTACGACGGCTGGGTGCTGCCCGAGCGGCTGGAGCGGGCCGCGGCCGCCGCCGGGGTCGACGGGATCGGGCTCGCCCGGGCCACGAGCGGCCTCATGGCCGTGCACGGCTACCCGTTCTGGTCGCCGGATCTCTGGTTCGCGCCGGTCGACGGTGCGGCGGCGGGAGGTCTCCTCGTGGGGCCGCTGGGCTCGGCGGCGTTGGACGAGATCGGCGCGCGGGTGGTCGTGACCGACCCGCGCAACGACCAGTCCGTGTGGGCGTTGCCCGGCCCGGCGCTGACGGTGCTGGACGCGCGGGGCGCCCTCCTCCCGCCGTCGTTCCCGGCGGCGGTGCCCGAGCCCGCCCGCTCCGCCGCGGTCGAGCTGCTCGGCCAACCGGGCGGGGCCGACCTCGCCGATGGCACGGCGTCGCTCGCCGTGCCCGCTGGCGGGACGGTGCGACTCGACCTCGCCGTCATCCACCGCGGGACCGGGACCGCCTGGGTCGACGACGGCTCGTGGCCGCTGCCCGGGGTCGTGCGCGTCGGGGCCCGGTGGACCGACGCCGACGGCGCCGTGGTCGACGACTCGACCCGCGCCTCCCTCGGCGCCCTCATGTGGCCCGGCGATCGGGTGGCGGTCGAGCTCCTCATCGCCGCGGTGGATGCCGACGGTGCACCGCTGACGCCGGGGCGCTACACGCTGGCCGTCGACCTGGTCCAGGAGGGGTTCGCGTGGTTCGCCGCGCCCGGTGCCGAGCCGCTCCGCCTGGCGGTCGAGGTCACCCCGGGCTGACCCGTCCCCGGCCCGCGGCTGCCCGCGAGACGGTCGGGCCGCCGACCGAGCCGGCCCCGTCGACCCGGGGGTCGCGGGCCCGCCGGGTATCGTTGGCCGCCGTGCCCGAGACGTCCGCCAGCCCCGGCTCCGTGCCGAGCCCCGTCGAGGTGAGCGTCGTCCTGCCGGTGTTCAACGAGGCCGGGCACCTCGCCGAGGAGATCACACGCATCCGGGCCGGGCTCGACCGATCGGGCCGGACGTACGAGATCGTCGTCATCGACGACGGCTCCACCGACGGCACCGCCGAGGTCCTGGCCGGGATCGAGGGGATCCGCACCATCCACTTCCCCGAGAACCGGGGCAGCGGCAGCGCCCGGCGGGCCGGCACCCGCGCCGCGCGGGGCGACATCGTCGTGTGGACCGATGCCGACATGACCTACCCCAACGACCGCATCCCCGAGCTGGTCGACGAGCTCGGCGACTACGACCAGGTGGTCGGGGCCCGCACGAGCGAGCAGGGCACGGTGAAGGCGCTGCGGGTGCCGGCCAAGTGGTTCATCCGCAAGCTGGCCGAGTACCTCACCGAGCGGCGCATCCCCGACCTCAACTCGGGCTTCCGGGCGTTCCGCCGCTCGGTCGCCCTCCCCTACCTCCACCTGCTGCCGGCCGGGTTCTCGTGCGTCACCACGATCACCATGACGTTCCTCGCCAACGGCCACACCGTCCGCTACGTCGACATCCCCTACGAGCGCCGCGCCGGTGAGTCCAAGTTCCACTGGTGGGCCGACACCCGCCGCTACCTCCTCCAGGTGGTGCGCATGGTGCTGTCGTACAACCCGCTCCGGGTGTTCATGCCGGTGGGGCTCCTGCTCTTCCTGGTCGGCGGGACCAAGCTCGTCTGGGACCTGTTCGACAAGGACCTCCGGGTGCCCACCAACACCCTGCTCATCTTGTTCATCGCCTTCCAGGTCACCGCGATCGGCCTGCTCGCCGACCTGGTGGTGCGGGCCACCCGCCGGCCCGACGACGTCTGAGGCGCGGCGATCGGGCGGTTCGTGCTGTCTGGTTCGTCAGGGGCTGACGATCGCGAACGCACGGTCGGCCCGGCACGACCGCGACGGCGTCAGTACAGCACCACCACCGTGGTCCCCACCGGCGCCCACTCGTACAGGAACCGGGCGTCCTCGAGCCGCTGGCGGGTGCAACCGGCCGAGCGGTACTGGCCGAGCTCGGCCTCGGACTGCAGGAACGAGCCGTCGGGTCGCTTGGGGATGGAGTGGAATCCGAGCGCGAGGGTCTGGCCCCACGTGTAGCGGACCATGTACTGCATGGTGATGCCGCCGTGGCCCGCCCACGCCAGCGGCGACTTGGAGAAGACCCGGTAGGTGCCGGGCGCCGGCGTGTTCACCCGGCCGGACACCGCGTAGTGGCGCACGAGCAGCCCGCTGGCCTCCACCAGCCACACCTGCTGGCACGACACGCAGTAGATGATCCGGCGGCCCGAGCCCGAGTTGGCGGGCACCACCGACGGCGGTGCCTCGGGCGCCCGGGTGCGGGTGAGGGCGACGAACTCACGGGACTCGGAGAACTGCACCAGGAGGGCGCCGCGGGTGAGCGCGCCGCTCTCGACCCGAGGCGCCCAGTAGGCGTAGCCACCCGGGTCGGGGTCGCGCCCGAGCACGTTGGCGTAGACCCGCTTCACGAAGTCGCCGGAGTTGAGCGCGCCGTAGCGGGACCGGAACTCGGCCGAGTCGGCCAGGGCGCCGGCGATCGCGGCCAGGCCCTGGCCGGCGCGGTAGCGGCTGACCCAGAACGCCAGACCGCCCGCGTCGGGTGCCCGCCCGAGCACGGCGGCGTAGAGCCGCACGACCGAGTCGTCGACCCCCGAGCCGGTGGAGGTGAGCGCAGGTGGCCCCGTCGGGGCGGGCGCGTCCGGGGCGGCCTCGGATGGGTCGGCCGCGGCGACGGGTTCGCCGGAGCGGTCCTCGGCGCGGGCGATCGAGGGGGCCACGCCGACCACGACGAGCGTGGCGAGCACGGCGGCGAGGAGGGTCCGGAGCCGTGGCGACATGGCCTCGACCGTAGCGCCGCGGCCCCGGCGGGGGCAGGTCCGAGCCGGAGCGATGCGGCACCGTCCGAACCCGTTCGCGGCCGGTGCGCGCCCGGGCCGGGCCGGGCCGGCGACGGGCGTCGGCTGCGGCGCCGCTACGGGCAGTTGCCGGTGGCGGCGCGGAACTCGGCCGACTCCGAGAAGTTGAGCATCAGCCCGGCCCGACCGAGCCGCCCGGCGCGCATCTGGTCGAGCCAGTAGCCCGCGCCGCCGGCATCGGGCGCCCGTCCGAGCACGTTGCGGTACACGAGCGTCACGAACCCGGCGTCGTCGAGTGATCCGTAGCGGGCCCGGAACTCGGCCGATGCCGCGAACGCCGAGGAGATCGCGCCGAGGCTGACCCCTGCGGCCCGGCGCTGCATCCAGTAGGTGAGCCCGCCGGCGTCGGCGTCGCGCAGGAAGTAGGCGCGGTAGAGCCGCTGCACCGGTCCGGCCCCCCACGCCACGCAGCCCGGCGGCAGGGGCCGTTGCCCCACGGCCATGGTGGTCCCCGAGCGGGCCATGTCGCGCTGGAAGGTGGGCCAGTCGGCCCGTCCGAGCGCAGTCCCGGTGGTGACCACCGAGAGCCGCTGGCGGTCGCCCGCGCCCCGGCCCGCGGGGCCGTCGTTCACCAGGGTGTTCAGCACGATCCAGGTGCGCCCACCCACCTCCGCCACCGTCGGCGCGGCGCCGGGGGGCCACACCCCGGGGAGCGCCAGCTCGGCCTCGAGCGCCCCGGTCCGGCCGTCGAACACCCGCAGCCACTGCTCGGTGGCGGCGACCACCTCGGCGGTGCCGTCGGCGTCGACGTCGGCGATCACCACCTGGCCGTGCGTCGGCGCGGTGCTGTCGCAGGCGCTGCGGACGCTGCGGTTGCACGTCCGCCACAGCGTGACGCCGTCCCGGCGCAGGGCCACCACCCAACCACCCTCGGTCGAGACGGCCACCTCGGGACGGCCGTCGCCGGTGAGATCGCCGAGCGCCGGCGATGCCATCACCCGGCCCGGCACCGGCGCCGGCCACCCCGCGAGCGGCGTGCCGGTCCGTCCATCGAGGGCGTGGACCACCGCACCCCGACCGGCGACGTGCAGACCGGTGCCGACGACGATCGCCGGCCGCCCGTCGCCGCGCAGGTCCACCACGGCGGGCGACGACCAGATCGACTGGCCCGGGAGCGAGCGGGGGAACCCGGGGACGACCGTCCCGTCGGCCCGGAGGGCCCACACCAGCCCGCCGGCGGGGTAGGGCGCACCGGCGACGGCGTCCATGTCGCCGCCGACGACGATCTCGTTGCGCCCGTCGCCGTCGATGTCGGCGAGCACGGGGCTCGACCACACGGTGTCGAACACGAACCGGGGGAACCCCGGGAGCGGCCGGCCGTCGAGGGTCCAGGCGTGGACGTTGTGGTCCAGTCCGGCGGCGACGATCTCCGGCCGCCCGTCGCCGGTGAGGTCGCCGGCGACGGGTGTGGCGAAGAAGCCACGGGGGTAGGTCGGCGAGCGGGGGGCGTCGATGGCGCTGAAGATCCGCCGCCCGGTTCCGGTGTAGGCGAGCACCCGCCCACCGGCCCGGTCGGCGGTGGCGACGAGGATGTCGAGCACGCCGTCGCCGTCGAGGTCGACGAGCGCGGGCGAGGCCTGGATGGCCCCGGTGTGGTCGATGTCGAGGAGGCGCCGGCCGTCGGCGGTGTGGACCTGGAGGCGGCCGTCCATGCCGCCGTGCACCAGGTCGGGCCGACCGTCGCCGGTGACGTCGCCCACCGCTGCGGTCGAGAAGGCCTCGGTGGTGCCCGCCCCGGCCTCGAAGCTGGTCAGGGTG
>Ga0114946_10000883_pt1 | contig 20548 bp, 23 predicted proteins | sample WalLakDeSediment_FD_88676 | JGI IMG/M metagenome (GOLD analysis project Ga0114946, IMG submission 88676) | Lake sediment microbial communities from Walker lake, Nevada to study Microbial Dark Matter (Phase II) - Walker Lake 11/02/13 Deep Sediment | ecosystem: Environmental > Aquatic >...
AATGCAGCCAATAAACCCGCAATGGCAATACCTTTGATGCCCACAGGCAAGAAGCCGGTAATCATGGCCGGAAGCGCCTGGTCGGGGTTGTCAAGGGAAAGGTCCAGCATGCCTTTTTGGACCAGGGCATAAGCGATTACCCCAGGAACAAAAAAAAGGAACACCGGCAATAACTTCAAAAATCCTGCAAAAATAGTTCCTTTACGGGCGTTACTGATGTCTTTTGCTGAGAGTGTGCGCTGAACAATGAACTGGTCGGTACACCAGTACCAAACCCCCAAAATAGGTGCGCCAAAGAGCATGCCTGTCCAAGGGTAGTCGGTATCGGAGAAGGGGCGCCATAGATTGAAAAAATCCTCCGGTGTTGATTTGGTTGGATCACTGGCCGCCGCTGTGGCAATGGTATCAATCATAGCATTCCAACCTCCTAATTGCTCAAGCCCGAAATAAGTTACCGCGGCTGTTCCGCCCAACAAGATAAAAGCCTGGATCATATCCGTGTAAATCACCGCCCTGAGACCGCCTAATACCGTGTAAAATCCAGTAGCAAATACAGTAATGATCGCCCCGGTCCAAAAGGGAATACCCATAGTTTCAAAGACCAAGGCACCTGAAAAGATAATGAGGGAGATTTTGGTGAGAATATAGGCTAAAATTGACACCACTGAAAGGTAATTACGGCAGGCTTTTGAGTAGCGTTTTTCCAGAAATTCGGGCATGGTATAAACACCAGTACGCAGGTAAAAGGGGACAAATACCCAGCCGAGCAAAATAAGAATCAACGAGGCCAGTATCTCAAAGTTGGCTTGGGGCATTTCACCCCGTGCACCTGCTCCCGATACCCCCAGAATGATCTCTGAACCGATATTTGAAGAAAATAGCGAAGCACCAATTACAAACCAGCCTTCGTTTTTACCAGCCAGAAAGTAATCAGTAGAGTCCAGCTCTTTTTTGTGGGCAGAACCTCCTCCCTTGGAGGCCCACCAGGCAATCCAAAGGACTACCCCGAAGTAAGCCGCTATGATGGAAAGATCCCAAATGCTCATATTTGCTAACATAGTTTTTACTGGTTTTATGGGCTAGAATCAGGGCTGTACAGAAGCCTTGATATATAAAAAGCCAGTGACAGATTACCGCCACCAGCAAAATATTTGGAAATATATTAAACTGATTACCAACTTTCCAAGCCGAGTAGTTTTTTACCGAGCTCGTTTAATTCGGCTACTTCATAGCGCGTTTGCTCCCAGTTGCGTGGGTCTCCTGGGAAGGCATAACCTGCAGGGGCCACCCGGTTTTTCCAGGAGTTTATCCTCCAGTTGCGCAATTCTTCATTGTCTTCTTCAGCAGGCATCATGGAGATGTATTGGGCGATTCGGACTTTGTCTGTAGAACGATTAGGCCGAATCCCGTGCGGTTGTGTGCTGTTAAAAATAAGTAAGTCGCCAGCTTCAAGTTTCACTTTTACAATGTGCGCTTCAAGGCCCTTGATGTCTGGCTTAAATCTGTCGCGGTCTTCAGGCTGGGTTAATTTCCAAGTATCATAGGTACGGTACAGCTCAGGTATACACTGAAAGCCCCCCATGTTTTCATCCGTCTGATCAGCAAGGGCCAAAACGCCCTGAACATTTTGCGGACGGGTTTCGGGGTCGTAGTCCCAATGGATAAAACCTTTGTAATCATGACCTGGGCGCATGGGAAAGTTCAGGTTAGCGCGATCAATAGTTACCCAGAGCTTTTCTGTACCCCAGACGTCCACAAAGGCCTCATATACCCGCTGAACCTGACGGTTGTCCCAAAGTAGCTGGTGGTTGTACACTTCCACCATGCCTGTGCCTACTAGTTCTTTCATTTGCATTTCACTGCGCGGAGTAGTGTACCAAGTTTCAGGATTATTTGGATCCTTCTCCTCAAATTCCCACAAAAAATCAGCTGTCCTCAGCGCCTGTTCACGAGGAACAGCCTGCTTAATCACTACATATCCGTTTTCGATCCAGAATTTCCAATCTGCTTCACTTAATACCCGTAAAGGCTGACCGTTGGAGCGATTGCTTAATTGGACTTTGCTGCTGGTGGCAGTGGAGGGATTACCCGGAATCTCTTTATGGTTTTTATTTGGGCTTTCTCTTTCGGCGATGGTCTTTTTCAGGGTTTCCATTTTCATTGTTTAGTTAAAATAAAATTTCTGATATTGATTAAGTACTTGACAAATCTAGCCTATATCAAAGGACAAGGCTTGTCGTATTCTGTCTATGATTTGAATTATTTTGATATTTTTATTAATTTTAATATATAATTAAGCAAATTAGGTGTAAAAAAAACCCCATATCTTCTACATGAAAACTGAGCTTGAAGAAATCTCCCGCCCTTCCAACAGTTCCTTGCAGCTGATGGTCAACCCTAACCTCAGTGACTTTTTTTTCTGGCATTTTCATCCAGAGTATGAGTTGGTGTACATTGATGGAGCGAGTGGAACACGGCATGTGGGAGAGCACATTTCCCGTTTTGAGGGCAGTGATCTGGTACTCATAGGTTCCTACATCCCACACCTCAATTTTGACTATGGCGTAAAAACTCCTTATGAAAAGATGGTCGTGCATATCCGCCCCGACTTTCTTCAAGCAGCACATACCACCACACCCGAGCTTCAGGCAATACATGAGCTATTCCAACTCTCACGGCATGGTATTGCTTTTGGTGAAACGGCAAAGGCACTACTCGGCACACGCATCAAACAGTTGCACACCTATCCTACTTTTGAGCTGTTTTTGGAATTACTAAAAATACTTAAAGCACTGATGGACTGCCCCGACAAAGTGCTGCTGCACGAGGAGCCTGTAAAAAACCAGTTTACCCAAAAAGACGAGAAGCGCCTTAGGCGTGTGTTTGAGTTGATTGACCGCAACTACCAGCGCAAACTCGAAGTTCGTGAAGCTGCCCAGCTGACATTTCTGAGCGAGGCGGCCTTCTGCCGCTATTTCAAGAAAATGACGCGCCTTACTTTTACGGAGTTTGTCAACCACTACCGCATCGATAAAGCAAAAAAGCTATTGCTGCAAGACCAAAACGTAACCGAAACCTGCTTTGAATGCGGATTCGAAAGTTTGAGTTATTTCAATCGTACCTTCAAAAAAATCACGGGAGAAAATCCACTGGCCTTCAAAAAAGGCTATCGATCTACCTAAATGAGATCGCTACTTTGCTTAAAAACAAAAAAAGTTATTTTCAATCTGAATTATCAGATTAAAAATAACTTTCAACATGGCTAATTCTGAATATTACACTTCTTTCACTTCAGCCGCCAACTTTTGCAAGGAGTCCTTGGCATCACCGAAGAGCATTCTGGTTTTGGGATAGAAGAAGAGTTCGTTTTCTATGCCGGCATAACCTGCTGCCATACCTCTTTTAAGAATAATGACATTCTTTGCTTGGTCCACTTCCAAAATCGGCATGCCAAAAATAGGAGAGGAGGGGTCATTTTTTGCTGCAGGATTGACTACATCATTGGCACCGATTACTATTACCACATCAATATTGGGCATTTTAGGGTTGATTTCTTCCATTTCATGCATTCTTTCATAGGGGACATCTGCCTCTGCGAGTAAAACGTTCATATGTCCGGGCATTCTTCCTGCTACGGGATGAATGGCGTAATTTACTTCTACTCCTTTTTCTTCCAACAGTTTTTCCAGTTCATGACAAATATGCTGGGCCTGGGCAACAGCCAGACCATAACCTGGGACAATAACAACATTTTGGGAATAGGATAGCAATACCGCTGTGTCAGATATGCTGATTTCCCGGGCAGTTTGATCACCACTTTGACCTTTTGGGGCCCCAGCTGCTGATCCACCAAATGCGCCAAGCAATACATTGGTCAGAGACCGGTTCATGGCATTACACATCAAAATGGTAAGAATGGTGCCTGCAGAGCCCACCAAAATACCTCCGGTCAACATGGCTTTGTTGCCGTATAAAAAACCGCCAAATGCAGCAGCCATACCGGTAAATGAATTCAATAGTGAAATGACAACGGGCATATCTGCTCCCCCAATAGGCATAACAAATAGGACACCATATACCAGTGCCAGGCCAAGTAAAATATAAAACTCTAAAGGAGTTGATTCGGCGAATAATTGATACATTATTAAAACCACAATGGCACCTAAAAGAATCATATTGATGGCCTGATTCATAGGAAGTACCTTATCTTTGATTTTTCCCTCAAGTTTACCAAAAGCGATCATAGATCCTGAAAAAGACACTGAACCGATCAGCAAGCCTAAAAGCATGACCAATAATTCCCCATCAAATCCAGTGACGGTAGCGTGCTGATGATTTTGGTATTCAATAATGGCGATCAATGCAGCACAGGCTCCACCCATGCCGTTGAAAAAGGAAACCATTTGGGGCATGGCGGTCATTTGGACCTTTTTTGCCATTACCGTTCCGATGACAGTCCCCACTATCAATCCACTGAAAATCAAACCGTAATTCAGTATTTTGTTTTCATCAAACTCCTGAAAAATGGTTAAAGTTGCTACAATGGCGATCAGCATACCGGCCGCAGCGATGAGATTTCCTTTTCTTGCAGAATCAGGGTGGCTTAACATCTTCAAGCCAATAATGAAGGTAAGAGATGCTATCAAATAGCTTATTTCCAATAGGTTCAGGCTCATGACTTTTTAGGTTTTTTCTTAAACATCTCCAACATACGGTCAGTAACTACAAAACCACCAATCACATTCAAAGTACCTACAATAACTGCCAGAAATCCCACAGATAAGGCAAGGTAATTGTCAGGGGAAGCCTGTAGCATAACGATGATGGCACCTACTACTACTACCCCATGAATGGCATTGGCTCCCGACATTAAAGGAGTGTGAAGTATTGCAGGTACATTTGAGATTACTTCCACCCCAAGTAATATGGCCAAAACAAGGAAATATACCATTTCCATATTTTCACCTATATAATTCAACATTTCTTCCATGGTCAGTTGTTTTGTATTTGAATAATTCTTGAACTTACAGGTTTGCCTTTGTGACAAACACAAGTTCCGGTGACAATATCATCTTCAAAATTCAGGTTGATGTTGCCATCTTTGATAATCAGTTTGAGGAAATTCAGATAGTTTTTCCCATACATTTTACTGGCATCCTGAGGCATATTGGCCGCAAGGTTTCCTACACCAACAATTCTAACTCCATTTACTTCAACAGTTTTGTCAGGCTGGGATAGAGCACAGTTTCCACCTGAAGAGGCTGCTAAATCAATAATCACAGATCCAGGTTTCATGGCCATCACAGTTCTTTCTTCAACCAAAAGCGGCGCTTTTCTTCCAGGAATCTGGGCAGTGGTGATGATCACATCTGCTTTCGAGGCATGATCATGTATGGTGTCTTTTTGGCGTTGAAGGAATTCTTCCGTTTGTTCTACCGCATATCCGCCTGCACTTTTATCCTCTTTTGCTCCTTCTACATCCACAAATTTGGCCCCTAATGAAAGGACTTCCTCTTTGGCAGCCTGTCTCACATCAAAAGCGAATACGGAGGCTCCAAGTCTTCTGGCAGTGGCAATAGCCTGAAGTCCTGCAACTCCTGCCCCTAAAATCAGGACTCGTGAAGGGGTGATACTTCCCGCTGCAGTCATAAACATAGGGAAAAACCTGGGCAACAAATCTGCCGCCATCAGCACTGCCTTATATCCAGTGACCGTTGCCATGGAAGAAAGGACATCCATAGCCTGTGCCCTTGTTGTCCTGGGAACCAGTTCCATACTGAATGCAGTCCGGTTTTTTTCAATTAGAAAGTTAGTGAGCTTAGGATTGTATAAGGCATTAAATTGTCCCATCAAAACCGCTTCAGGCTTCATAGAGGCTATTTCTTCCTCACTGATAGGCTGAATTCCTATGACTATATCGGCGTTGGAAAGTACTTCATTTCTACTGTGAATCTCTGCACCAGTCGTCTGATAAAGTTCGTCAGAGGCGTAAGCTTTTGATCCAGCGCCTTTTTCGACCCAGACCGAAACCTTCCAGGATAGCAATGTTTTGACAGCTTCAGGTAAAAAAGCTACCCTTGACTCATCCTGAGGTTCCATAAGAATTCCTAATATCATTGAATGAAAGTGATTAAGAGAGAAATAATCTTAGATTTAAATAATTGAACATGTTAAACTATCAAAAAGATTTAAAAAAGAAAGTAATTTTCCTCAGGTTATTCCATTTTTCTACAAAAATACTTTTGCTGGGGATTTATATTTGTTTTTAATTTGGATTTCATCCTCTTTTGTCCAAAATAAAAAAAATATCTTTCCTGCTCACTTTCTTAATTCCAGTTATCATGCCCATGAGGGTAAGTTTTGGTCAACAGGAGAAAAGTTAGGGTTTGTCAGTTATTGGTTTTGGCCAAATGCAGATTGAATTCCAATGGGCTACAGCTTACAAATTCATCTACTGATAAGTCCTCAAATATTTCCTCATCGAACTCCAATTCTGTCTTTTCAATTTTCCCATCGGGATGTATGATCAGCTCAGTCCCGGTAAAATCATCTGGATTTACTTTAACCAAAACCTGGTAATCATCGAAAATTCTCTTGAAATATTGAGGTAAATTTTTCATAACAGTAACAAATTTAAGGGTAATATATAGTTTTATATCTTTAAAAATCGGTTTTTAATAGCGGTTTTTATTTGACAATAAGTCAATATCTTATGATAATAATTCACAAATCCGCAACAATTTTTTCTTCAATCTGTTTTGTTTATAAAAATGCATCATTACTTTTGAAGTACGTAATAATGAAAACAATTCAAGCAACATATTGGTGGTGGCATTCAACTTCTCAAAACGGGGAAGAACCAATAGCTATTGCCTAAGATTTGTTTGTAAAAATATCCAAAAGGCTTGCTGGTTTTCCCCGGCAAGCCTTTTTTGTTTTTAAATCAAGATGATGAAACCATATACTATCAAAACAACCTTTAAAAAACTACTTGCCGACACCATTACTCCGGTAAGTATTTACCTCCAGATAAGGGATAGGTTTGCAAATCCCATCCTTTTGGAGAGCTCTGATTATCACGGGCAGGAAAACAGCTATTCCTATGTTTGTTTCAATCCAATAGCCACATTTTCTTTTAATGCAGGTAAGGTAAAAGAATCCTTACCTGATGGGCAAAGCCTTACCTACCAAATTGACAACAATCTTACCTTGATTGATGCCCTTAGGACTTTTTCAGCCAAATTTTCAGATGGAAATGGAAAACATAAATTCATCAGCAATGGTCTTTTCGGTTATATGCAGTATGATGCGGTGGCTTATTTTGAAGATATAAAATTAAATAATTCTGCACCCGACACAGTTCCCATGATGCATTATGCCGTGTATCAAAATGTAATTGTGGTAGATCATTTCAAAAATGAAATGTATCTGTTTGAACATCAAGTGGAAGGAACTGAAAAGAATGAATATATAAAAGAACTTGAAACATTACTGAACAGTAAAAATATTCCATCCTATTCTTTCAGATTGGTAGGGGAAGAATTTTCCAATTATTCAGATGAGGAATTTCTGGAAATATTAAAGAAAGGCCAGGAACATTGTTTCAGAGGTGATGTTTTTCAGATAGTCTTATCAAGAAGGTACACAACCAGGTTTAAGGGAGATGAATTCAATGTGTATAGGGCTTTACGTTCTGTCAATCCGTCTCCTTACCTCTTTTATTTTGACTATGGCTCTTACAAAGTTTTTGGAAGTTCACCTGAAGCGCAGATTGTTGTAAAAAATAATAAGGCCACAATTTATCCGATTGCCGGAACATTCAAAAGAACGGGAAATGATCAGGCTGATGCCAGTTTGGCTTTGAAACTTTATGATGATCCAAAGGAAAACTCGGAACATGTGATGCTTGTGGATCTTGCCAGAAATGATTTAAGCAGATCTTCTGAAAAGGTGGAAGTTGAGGTTTTCAAAGAGATTCAATATTATTCCCATGTTATTCATTTGGTATCCAAGGTTACCGGGATTTTGCCTGAAAATGCCAATCCACTTCAACTGGTAGCGGACACTTTTCCTGCTGGCACCCTTTCCGGAGCACCAAAATACAGGGCCATGGAATTGATAGATGAACTGGAAAATACTTCAAGGAAATTTTATGGAGGGGCCATTGGTTTCCTTGGATTCAACGGGGATTTCAACCATGCTATTTTGATAAGGTCCTTTGTTTCGGAAAATAACCAGCTCAGGTTCCAGGCAGGTGCGGGGGTTGTTGCCAAATCCTCCATTCAATCGGAACTACAGGAAGTTTCCAATAAACTGGAGGCGCTTAGGGTTGCACTCAAGACAGCAGAACAAATTTGAAAATGAAAATACTGGTACTTGATAATTACGACTCCTTTACCTATAATCTGGTTTATATCATCAGGAAACTTGGCTATGGATCTCAAATGGATATTTTCCGAAATGATAAAATCAATTTGGAGGATGTCGCAGTTTATGACAAGATATTACTTTCACCTGGACCAGGGATTCCTTCGGAAGCAGGAATAATGCCTGAACTGATTAAAAACTATGCGCATCATAAAAATATCCTTGGTATATGTTTGGGGCATCAGGCAATCGGAGAGGCATTTGGGGGAGGATTGACCAATTTGTCCGAAGTAGTACACGGTTTGGCGTCAGAAGTGAAAGTGAAAGATGATGTATTGTTCAATGGTATTCCGGAAAGCTTCAAAATTGGCCGTTATCATTCCTGGGTTATCAATGAAGAGAGATTACCTTCCGAATTGGAGGTGATTGCCCGAACACCCGATGGGCAAATCATGGGGGTCAGACATAGGAAATTCCAGGTAAGAGGGCTTCAGTTTCATCCGGAATCAATTTTGACGGAGTTTGGGACGGAAATGATGAAGAATTGGTTGGAAAGTTGAATGAATAATAATTAACAATTATCAAATTACAAATGATCAATTACCAATATTTAAGGTCTGGGAAATTTGGAAGGAAAGAAAGAATAAAAAGATGAAAGAAATTTTAAATCATTTGATCGAGCATAGGACACTTTCTAAAGAACAGGCCAGGGAAGTGTTGAAAAACATTGCCACAGGAGGATATAACCAAAGTCAGATAGCGGCATTTATGACGGTATACTTGATGAGGAGTATCACCGTAGAAGAGCTTGGGGGTTTTAGAGAGGCCATGCTTGAACTTTGTGTTCCTGTAGAGATTTCGGAATACAATGCCATGGATCTTTGTGGAACAGGTGGTGATGGAAAGGATACTTTTAATATTTCTACCTTAGCATCTTTCGTTGTGGCAGGCGCTGGCCAACATGTGGCCAAACATGGTAATACAGGTGTTTCATCCATTTGTGGTTCATCTAACTTGCTTGCTCATTTCGGATATGAATTTACTAATGATGAAGGGAAAATCCGGAAAAATCTGGATGAAGCGGGAATCTGTTTTTTGCATGCACCCTTGTTTCATCCGGCAATGAAAAATGTAGCTCCGATCAGGAAAGAATTGGGGGTAAAAACCTTTTTCAATATGTTGGGTCCCATGGTAAACCCCAGTTTCCCCAAGATACAGCTGGTAGGGGTATTCAGTCTTGAATTGGCACGACTATATGCTTATTTATATCAGGAACATGAAGGGAATTTCAGTATCATTCATGCATTGGATGGATACGATGAGATTTCATTGACGGGAGATTTTAAAATGATTTCAAACCATGGAGAGAAATTGCTTAGTCCGGAAAGTTTGGGTCTTGCCACCATCAATTCAGAAACAATAACCGGCGGCAAGACTGTGGAAGCTTCTGCAGGGATATTTGAGGCAATCCTAAAAGGGAAAGGTACTGCAGAGCAAAATGCGGTCGTTTTGGCCAATGCTGCAGCGGCCTTGGTGACAGCGGACCAAAACATGGATTTTGAAGCGGCTGTAGCCAAAGCAGAAAAATCATTATTAAGCGGAGAGGCTCTGAGGACTTTTCTTGCTCTTGTTAACCCTAAAACCTCAGTTTCATTCTCAAATTAAACCTAAATGGACATTTTAGAAAAAATTATAGCGTATAAGAAATCCGAGATTGCTGAGAAAAGCAGTTTGGTACCTGTCAAGTTACTTGAGAAAAGCATTTACTATGATTCCCAGGTGGTTTCAATGAAAAAATACATCAATAGGAAAGACAAGACAGGTATCATTGCGGAGTTCAAGCGTAAATCTCCCTCCAAAGGGAATATCAACATTAATGCTGTTGTTGAAACAGTGACCATTGGATACATGCAGGCAGGTGCATCTGCTTTATCCATATTGACGGACCGGGAATTCTTTGGAGGGAAAAATGAGGATCTTACATTGGCCAGAAAATTCAATTTTTGCCCCATTCTCAGGAAGGATTTCATTATTGATGAATATCAGATTATTGAAGCCAAATCTATTGGAGCGGATTGTATTTTGCTTATTGCTGCAGCCCTTGAGCCAAAAAGGTTGAAAGAATTGACATTATTTGCCAAGTCATTGGGAATGGAAGTCTTAATGGAAGTACATGATGCTCAGGAACTGGACGCTTCAATAAATGAACATTTGGACCTGATCGGAGTAAATAACAGAAGTTTGAAAACATTCGCAGTTTCTTTGGATACTTCATATGAGTTGGTGGATAGGATCCCATCAGGTTTTATCAAAATTTCGGAAAGCGGAATTTCCAAACCTGAAACCTTGGTAAGTTTGAAGAAGGCCGGATTTGATGGCTTCCTGATCGGTGAGAACTTCATGAAGTCAAGCCGGCCCCATCAGGCAGCTTTGAACTTCATGAATTCTTACAGAAAATTATTGAAAGAAAGTGAGCCAATATTAAAATAAAATGAAGTTAAAGGTCTGTGGTATGCGGTATCCTGAGAATGTCAGGCAATTATATGATCAAATCAACCCTGATTGGATGGGGCTTATATTTTACCCTCCATCTCCAAGGTATGTAGATGATATATATGCAGATGTTTTAAAGGATATTCCCATTATAAAAGTTGGGGTCTTTGTTGATGTGGATTGGAGGGAGATACAGGATAAGGTTTCTGCTTTTGCCCTTTCCATTTTACAACTGCATGGCAAAGAAAGTGCAGATCAAGTCAAAAGGATAAAAGAGCAGATAGGATTGCCAATCATTAAGGCTATCTCAGTGAATGACAAGATCGATTGGAAAGAGCTCGAGGCCTATTTACCTTATGTGGATTATTTCCTTTTTGACACTTTTACCCAAGCATATGGTGGAAGTGGTAAAACCTTCAATTGGGAGCTGTTGTTAGGGTATCATTATGACAAACCATTTTTGTTAAGTGGTGGAATAAGTTTGGAGCATGTGGAATTAATTTCAGGTTTGCTTCCAAAAATACCCCAAATGGCAGGAATTGATGTTAATTCAAAATTTGAAATAGAACCTGGGTTGAAGGATATTGACATGATATATAGGTTGAAAAGCCTGTTAAAATTTGAAAAAAATTAGACCTATGCCTGCTTTGGATAGGAAGTTAATTGAAATACAATACCAGAAAGAAAATTCAGGAAATAATGGAACAGTCTAAGTCATATTTCCAATTGAAATCTTATGATTTCAGTAAGTGTTAAAGCAAGTATTACACTTCAGCTTCATTGGCTGATTAATTCAATTCCAAGAAATTATGATAAAAGTAGACGAAAAAGGTTTTTATGGGAAATTCGGAGGAGCTTATATCCCTGAAATGCTGCATCCGAATATAGAGGAGTTAAGAGAAAATTATGAGCAACTGGTGGCTTCTGAGGAATTCCAAAAAGAATTCCGTGCCCTGCTCAAAGATTATGTGGGCAGACCTACCCCTTTATATTTTGCCACGAGACTTTCTGAAAAATACGGAGCCAAAATCTATTTAAAAAGAGAGGATTTATGCCATACAGGCGCTCATAAAGTGAATAATACGGTAGGTCAGATCATATTGGCCAAGAAGCTGGGGAAGAAACGTATCATCGCAGAAACCGGGGCGGGACAACATGGAGTAGCTACTGCTACAGTTTGTTCCTTAATGGGCATGGAGTGTACCGTGTATATGGGAGCATTGGATATTCAAAGGCAAAGGCCGAATGTGGAAAGGATGAAAATTCTAGGAGCAAAGGTGGTTCCTGCTACTTCAGGAAGCCAAACTTTGAAAGATGCTACTAACGAGGCGATGCGTCAGTGGATCAATAACCCTGTGGATACCCATTACATTATCGGTTCTGTGGTTGGACCTCACCCTTATCCTGAAATGGTTGCCAGATTTCAGTCGGTTATTTCAGAAGAAATCAAATGGCAGCTGAAGGAAAAGGAAGGAACAGAAAATCCGGATATGGTGATTGCCTGTGTGGGAGGAGGAAGTAACGCCGCCGGTGCTTTTTATCATTATTATAACATTCCCCAAGTACGTCTGGTAGCTGCGGAAGCTGCCGGATTAGGGGTAAGTTCCGGGAAATCAGCAGCAACTACAGCCTTGGGTACGCCTGGGATTTTGCATGGGAGCAAGACTTTGCTGATGCAGACAGAAGACGGTCAGGTAGTGGAGCCTCATTCCATTTCGGCTGGTTTGGACTATCCGGGTATAGGTCCAGTTCATGCCCACCTTTTTGAGACCGGTAGGGCAGAATTTGTGGCTGTAGAGGATGAAGATGCCATGAAGGCAGGTATTGAACTGAGCAGGCTGGAAGGAATAATCCCGGCCATAGAAACAGCCCATGCTTTACATGCGCTTAACATGGTGGAATATAAAAAGGATGATATCATTGTAATCAATCTTTCAGGTAGGGGTGACAAAGATCTGGATACCTATATCAAGTGGGGCGGGTATTAAATTATCAATTATCAATTATCAATTTTCTAAATACAAAACTCAAGACTCCGGTTGTACAAATCAACTTTAATAGATGAATAGAATAGATCAATTATTTGAGAAGAAAAAAGAGCGTGTGCTTTCCATATATTTCACCGCTGGTTTTCCCAATTTGGAGGATACAATGGCTGTAATGCAGGCAATAGAAGAAGCAGGGGCTGACATTATTGAAGTGGGGATACCCTACTCCGATCCGATAGCAGATGGGCCGACCATACAGGACAGTAATATGATCGCTTTGAGTAATGGCATGAGTCTTAAAAAACTTTTTGAGCAATTAGAGGATATGCGCGACACCATTTCTTTACCTGTTGTTTTAATGGGCTATTTAAACCCTATCATTCAATATGGGATGGAAGCTTTTTGCAAGAAATGTAAGAAACTAGGGATTGATGGGTTAATCCTACCTGATTTACCCATGCAGCAATATTTGGATGAGTATAAAGAGGTTTTTGACCAAAATGGTTTAAGGAACACTTTTCTCATTTCCCCACAAACCAGTGAGAAACGAATTTTGGAAATTGACCATCATACGGATGGATTTATTTATATGGTTTCTTCACACAGTGTCACAGGGGCCAAAACAAGCATTTCCGATGAGCAGATCTCTTACTTCAAAAGGGTTGGGGACATGCACCTCAAAAATCCAAGATTGATAGGTTTTGGGATTTCTGATTCTGAGACCTTCAACATTGCCTCCAAATTCAGTAATGGAGCCATTATTGGAAGTGCATTCATAAAAAAAATAAAAGATAGTAAAGACCTGAAGGCTGATATAAAAGCCTATATAAAGTCTGTAATAGAATAAGTTATGATTATCCAGTTAAAAGAAGATATCAGCGAAAAGCAAAAAGATTTGCTGAAAACAGAAGTGAATCAAATTGGCTATAAAATCACTGAAGTGAAAACCCAGCTTGGCGATTATCTGGTAGGTATAGGTAAAAAGGAATTTGATGTCCGGAAAATAGGCCATCAGGAAGGAATAAAAGATATCCATATTGTGTCGGATGAATATAAACTGGTATCCAAGAAATGGAAAGTTAAACCAACTTCAATTGATTTGGGAGATGGGGTTTATATTAAAGATGGAGATATGGCCATCATTGCCGGTCCTTGTTCTATAGAGTCTGAAGAGCAGATAAGGAAGGTCATCCAACATCTGAAAGAAAATGGTATCCGAATGATGCGGGGTGGTGTCTTCAAACCACGCTCCAGCCCCTACGCCTTTAGAGGATTGGGAATAGATGGGTTAAAGTTATGGTATAATTTGGCCAGAGAAGAAGGAATTAAAATAGTTGCCGAAGTCATGCAGGTTTCCCAGATTGAAGAAATGTATCCGTATACCGATATTTATCAGGTTGGTGCAAGGAATACCCAAAACTTCAATCTTTTGGATGAGCTGGGAAAAGTGGATAAGGCTGTTATGATAAAAAGGGGGATTTCCGGTACAGTCGAGGAGCTTTTACAGTCTGCAGAATATGTGTTTTCAGGAGGAAATGAAAAATTAATTCTTTGTGAGAGGGGAATCAGGACTTATGAAAGGGCCAGCAGAAACACTTTGGACTTAAATGCCGTACCCATATTGAAGTCAAAATCACATTTACCAGTGATTGTAGACCCTTCTCATGGTATTGGCATCAGGGAGTTTGTACCACAAATGGCTTTGGCGGGAGTAATGGCAGGAGCGGATGGTATCATATATGAAACACATGAAATTCCCGAAAAGGCATATTCAGATGGTCAACAGACCCTGGATTTTGCTCAAAGTGCTCTTTTGGCTGAATGGATCAGAAAAACCTTTTCCTTGCGAAAAACTTTTTATCTTTTGTAATGTGTCAGGAAGAATTTAATGAAGAATGGTATATTATTCTGAATGATTTATCTTTACATAAGATTTGAAAAAACGACAATGAAATATCCCAGGTTCAATAATGGGTTTGGATGAATTAAACCTTCTATTACGAATGATTCTGAAAGGGACATGTAATTTGAATACGAGATATAACCCAAATATATAATGACTGATAAACCCAAAGACTGGGTCTTTTCCGACCCGAGATTAAAAGAGTTGAGACAGGATTATGCTGCCTACAAGGAGGAAGATTTTAAAGTTTGGAGAATTCTTTATGAGAGACAGATTGTGAATCTTCCAAAAGTTGCATCCAAAGCCTATTTGGATGGGATTAAAGAAATTAACTTTACGGCTGATCGGATTGCAGATTTTGAGGACGTCAATAGAAGATTGGCAAGAAGTACAGGATGGGCCATACAGGTTGTTCCCGGTCTAATTGATGACGACCTGTTCTTTGGATTGATGAACAACAAGAGATTTTGTTCCTCCACTTGGTTGAGAAAGATGGAGCAGTTGGATTATCTAGAGGAACCCGACATGTTCCATGATGCATTTGCCCATATGCCTTTGTTGACCAATCAACCGTATGTGGATTTTCTGGAGAACCTTAGCGGAATTGCCTTAAAACATATAGATAATAAATGGGCTATTGAGCTGCTATCGAGGGTTTATTGGTTTACCATTGAGTTTGGTTTAATAAGGGAAGAGGGTGAAATAAAAATCTATGGGGCCGGTATTTTGAGTTCAGCGGGTGAAACAAAATACAGTCTATCCAATGAACCTGCCCATTATGAATACGATGTCCGAAGAATCATGAACACGCCCTATTGGAAAGATAAATTCCAGGACAAATACTTCATTATTCAAAGCTATGAGCAGCTATACCAATCACTTTCTGAAATTGAAGGTGTGTTGGAGGAAATGGTGTCAGAAGCCGCACAGAAATGATATTGCTTAATAATACTTCTGTGCAAAAAAAATGGAAAAAACGTTTGTGGCCACTTGGTCAGAAACGTTTTTTTATTGAAAAACTTTATTAAAAATCACGTGAATCCAATGGATATTCTTCTGTCGGTTTCCGGTTAAATTTGGATGAAATGAAAGTTGCAGTAATTAAATATAATGCTGGAAATGTCCAGTCGGTACTCTATGCACTGGAGCGCTTGGGAGCAGAGGCAGTATTGACAGATGATCTTGAGCTTATTTCCAAATCGGATAAGGTTATTTTTCCGGGTCAGGGAGAAGCTAGTACTGCCATGAAATACTTAAAAGAGAAACAATTGGATAAGCTCATTCCACAGCTACAACAACCATTTTTTGGGGTTTGTCTGGGTCAGCAATTGTTATGTGCGTATTCTGAAGAAAATAATACCCCTTGTTTGGGGGTTTTTCCCGTGAGAGTGAAGAGATTTATTCCAGAAAACACAGAGGAGTTCAAAGTGCCTCATGTCGGATGGAATAATCTATATGATCTGAAAACACCGCTATTAAAAGGATTGGACGATGAGTCCTATGTCTATTATGTGCATAGTTATTATTGTGAACTTAGTGAGTTTACAATTGCCAAAACTCATTATATCCATGATTTTTCAGGGTTAATGCACTGGAAAAATTTCTATGCCATGCAGGCCCATCCAGAAAAGAGCGGAACTGTGGGAGAAAGGATTTTGGAAAATTTCCTAAAGATCTAAATCAAATTTATGTGGCCTGAAGGAAGAAAATTTTATGTGAGGTCACGAATTTAAATTAGCGAAATATGCAAATCATACCAGCAATTGATATCATAGGAGGAAAATGTGTCCGCCTGACACAAGGAGATTATGGACAAAAAAAAGAGTACCATGATAACCCTGTGGAAATGGCCAAGCGATTTGAGGATGCCGGGATTAAGCGTCTTCACCTTGTCGACCTGGATGGTGCAAAGTCCAAAAAGATTGTCAATCAAGAAGTGCTAAAAAGTATTGCAGAATCAACCTCATTGAAAATTGATTTTGGAGGAGGTGTTCAATCTCATGAGGATATTGAAACAGCATTTCATTTGGGCGCATTTCAGGTGACTGGAGGAAGCATCGCAGTGAAAAATCCGGATCTTTTTAATTCCTGGGTTCAGAAATACGGAGGGGACAGAATCATTTTGGGAGCTGATGCCAAGGATAAAAAAATAGCCATTTCAGGTTGGCAGGAAACAACCACTTTGGATTTGATTGATTTTATAAAAGGATATCAAACCAAAGGGATATCCTATGTGATCTGCACAGATGTTGCAAAGGATGGATTGTTGCAAGGCCCCTCAATTGATCTTTACAAACAGATATTGGCAGAAATCCCGGAAATAAAACTAATAGCCAGTGGAGGAGTTTCTGAGATGAAGGATCTCGAAAGTCTTGACGCTCTTGGTGTTTATGGGACCATCGTTGGGAAGGCCTATTATGAAGGTAGGATTACCTTAAAGCAGTTGGCGGAATTCGCCAAATAAAAGATCTGTTTTCATTCAAATAGGAATGACAATAAAAAGAATTAATTAATCTAACAATGTAACTGTACATTGTGCTCAGTACAATTAAAGATGTTGACTAAAAGAATTATTCCCTGTCTGGATATCAAAGATGGAAGGACTGTGAAAGGTGTGAATTTTGTACAGTTGCGGGATGCGGGTGATCCTGTGGAACTTGCGAAAATCTATTCTGATGAGGGGGCAGATGAGCTGGTTTTTTTGGACATAACAGCTACTGTTGACAAAAGGAAAACTTTGGCAGAGCTTGTGACCAAAATAGCCAAAGCCATTAATATTCCATTTACGGTTGGAGGAGGGATTTCCACGGTGGAAGACGTGAAAGTTCTTTTGAATTCAGGGGCAGACAAAATTTCCATCAATTCAGCAGCGGTGAAAAATCCACATGTCATCAATCAAATGGCTTCGGAATTTGGTTCACAATGCATTGTGGTGGCCATAGATACCAGAAACGTGGATGGTATCGATTTTGTGCATACCCATGGGGGAAGACAAGCGACACTGCTACAGACCCAAAAATGGGCAAAAGAAGTTTGTGATAGAGGTGCCGGTGAAATCTTACTGACTTCCATGGACCATGACGGAACCAAAGCCGGTTTCGCAAATGAAATTACTGCTGAGATTTCATCCATGCTTTCCATTCCGGTCATTGCCTCGGGAGGAGCAGGCAATATGGTTCATTTCAAGGATGTTTTTACCTTTGGAAGAGCAGATGCAGCCTTGGCTGCCAGTATTTTTCATTTTAAGGAAATTCCCATTCCTGATTTAAAAAGGTATTTGAAGGAAGAAGAAATACCGGTGAGATTATAAAAGGCATGATTTGGAGAATATCTTTGAAGAAAAAAATAAGCACGAATGAATGATCTAAAGATAGATTTTGAAAAAGTTAACGGTTTGGTACCCGCTATTATTCAAGATGCAGAAAGCCTTGTTATTTTGATGATGGGATATATGAACCAAGATGCCATAGACCTTACTTTGGAGACAAAAAAAGTCACTTTTTTCAGTAGGGTGAAAGGAAGACTTTGGACCAAAGGAGAGACTTCGGGAAATTTTCTTATGTTGGAATCCATGACTCTGGACTGCGATAACGACACCTTATTGATTAAAGTCAAACCGGCAGGTCCTGTTTGTCATACAGGGAATGATACTTGTTTTTCTGAAGATAACAAAAGCAATACCTTATTCTTGGATTCCCTTCGCCAAATAATAAAAGAACGTAAAAGCAATCCAACCGAACAATCATACACTTCTTCTCTTTTTGCAAGCGGTATCAATAAAATTGCTCAGAAAGTGGGAGAGGAGGCTGTTGAAATTGTAATTGAAGCCAAGGACAACGATAAGAAATTATTTTTGAATGAGGCCGCAGATTTGTTGTTTCATTATTTGGTGTTATTGGAAGCCAAAGAAGTTGAACTTAGTGAGGTGATAGAGGTTTTAAAAAATCGTCATAAAAGAAAATAAGTATTTAATATCTTTGAATCATGAGTAAAAGAACAGTAACCGTTCGCATGAAGGCGGATTATGAATATGAGGCCACTAATGCACAGGGTAATAAAGTGGATATAGACATGTATGATGCCCCAAATAAAAAGGCTCAATCTCCTATGGATTTACTACTTTCAGCATTGGGAGGGTGTTCTTCAGTTGATGCGGTCTTGATGATGAAAAAGAAAAGAAAGACGATCACTGATTTTTTTGTTGAGATTGTAGGTACCCGGAATGATGGAATACCCGCCTATTATACCCATATTGAATTGAAATTTGTATTGGTTTCTCCAGATGCCAAAGAAGAAGAGTTTGCAAAGGTAGTTGCTTTATCTGTTGAAAAATATTGCTCGGTAGCCTCTTCAATTAAATCAGAAATCATCTATACATCGGAAATCCGTAGACCCTAATGCGCGTTGTTAAAGAATTTTCCAAACAGGAGATCAGAATTTCAATTTTTAATTGGAACAATAAATATATCCTCAAATTCGAGTTTGGACCGATGGAACAGACTTATAAAATTCCGGAAATGGATGTATTGGATGAAAATGATCTGGAAGGATTTTGTGAAGGAAGTTTTTTTGAAGAGGTTACCTCCAGGTTTGAAGAAATGGGACAAAGCTTTCAAAAACAGCTACAAAATCTTTAGCTTTAAGTATAAACTGTTCCTATAATGAATATTCGTCCAGTATTTCTTCTACTGCTTTTAATGGGTTTATCTTGTTCTCAACCAGAAAAATCCAAATCGGATGAGGTTGTATTAGAGCTCAATACTTTTATATCATTGATTGAATATGATTTTCATGCGCTGGAAGAGGAAATCGGGCTTTTGGGGGAGTTTGTCAATCATCTTTTTGAAAATGAAAAATTGATTTTATCAAAGGCAGATAAAGAGAAGTATAGATTTATTGGAGGTTTTTCCAATGTTTCTCCGAATTCGGACCCCAATTTAAGCACCATATATATTTCTGAACTGGCAAAGGACAAAGAAGCAGCAATAAACCTTTTTTACCTCACCAGTTCTCTTGATTCCGTATTTAAATCCATCATTGAAAAGTACCAGTAGTATCACAGGTTTATTTTAACAGTGATCTTCAATTGAATCGGTTATATCCACCTTATGATGCTTTTTCCATGTTGGAACCTGACCTGGATCTGACATCCTTCAATTTTTATTATTTGGCTGATGAAAATCATAATCCAAATAGAGAAACAGTTTGGGTGGATGAAATTTATATAGACCCTGTGGGTAATGGCTGGATGATTTCTTTATTGTATCCTATCTATGTTGGTGAAGATTTAAAAATGGTTTTGGCTTTTGATATTACTTTGAACGATATAATTGAGGCGTATCTGGATAAGTTTGACCGCAATTTTGTCATTATAGATTCAACAGGAAAACTGGTTGCCGGTAAATCAAAAGCGATTGAGGCACTTTCGCTTCCCCCTTTAAAAAACCATACTTACACCCAAACCATTACTTCGGATAGTTTTAGAATTGATGACTTCAACTTATTTAGAAGCAAAAACATAGAAGTGAGAAAACTGGCTTCACAAATTATTCTGTCCAATAAAGATGAATATTTATTACGCGATTCGGGATTGGAAATTAAAATTTCTTCAGCTAAAATGGAAACATTAGATTGGTATGTGCTAGACTTGGTATTTTAATGAAAAATAAAGGAGAATTTGAATACGTAAAAAGCAAAGGCTTATACCAATGGTTTGTTTTTTTTGGTATAGCTGTTGCCATTTTGATTTCTTTTTTAGCGATCAGTTTTTTTCAGGCTTTAAAGGACAGTCAGTTAA
>Ga0114946_10000884_pt1 | contig 20545 bp, 14 predicted proteins | sample WalLakDeSediment_FD_88676 | JGI IMG/M metagenome (GOLD analysis project Ga0114946, IMG submission 88676) | Lake sediment microbial communities from Walker lake, Nevada to study Microbial Dark Matter (Phase II) - Walker Lake 11/02/13 Deep Sediment | ecosystem: Environmental > Aquatic >...
CTGCTGCCCGACCCCGCCTCGCTGGGGCCGCGGACCAAGGGCAAGACCTGCATCGGCAACATCATGGAAGGGGTCAAGGACGGTAAGCCCCGCAAGATCTACATCTACAACATCTGCGATCACGAGGAGTGCTACCGGGAAGTGGGCTCCCAGGCCATCTCCTACACCACCGGGGTGCCGGCGATGATCGGCGGGATGATGATTCTGAGCGGGGCCTGGAAAAAGCCCGGGGTTTTCAACATGGAGCAGTTCGGCCCCGATCCCTTCATGGAGCAGCTCAATCTCCATGGGTTGCCCTGGGAAATCCGGGAACTTGAGTAAAAGTTGGTTTTGGGGGATGCATGAGTATTGATATCGGGGCGGATTTTCCTTTTGTTGAAGAGGTGCCGACGCCTTGCTATGTTTGCGATACCGGCAAACTGGCGGCCAATCTGGCGGTGCTGGACTCGGTCCAGCGGCGGACCGGGGCCCGGATCATTCTGGCCTTCAAGGGTTTTGCCATGTGGCGGCTCTTTCCCCGGATCCGGGCGGTGCTGCCCGGGGCCAGCGCCAGTTCCCTGGATGAAGCCCGTCTGGCCGCCGAGGAGTTCGGCGGCGAGGTCCACGTCTATTGCCCGGCCTACCGCGAGGAGGATTTCGCCGAGATCATCGGTTATGCCAATCATCTGGTCTTCAACTCCTTCAACCAGTGGCAGCAGTTCCGCGAGCGGGTAGCCGGCCATCCCCGCCCGGTTTCCTGCGGCATCCGGGTCAACCCCCAGTATTCCGAGGTCGAAGTCGATCTCTACAACCCCTGCGGCCGCTATTCCCGCCTCGGGGTCACCCGGGAACAGTTCCGCCCCGAGCTGCTGGGGGGGATCGAGGGCCTGCATTTCCACGCCCTCTGCGAGCAGAACGCCGATGCCCTGGCCGGCACCCTGGCCGCCTTCGAGGAAAAATTCGGCCAATTCGTGCCGGGGCTCAAATGGGTCAATTTCGGCGGCGGCCACCACATCACCCGGGCCGATTACGATCTCGACCTGCTCTGCCGCCTGATCGACGGCGTGCAGCAGCGATACGGGGTCCAGGTCTATCTCGAGCCGGGGGAGGCGATCGCCCTCAATATCGGAGTGCTGGTGGCTCGGGTGCTGGATATCGTCGAAAATGAGATCAGCACCGCCATCCTCGACACCTCGGCGGCCTGCCATATGCCCGATGTGCTGGAAATGCCTTACCGGCCCAAGGTTTTCGGAGCCGGCGAGCCGGGCCAGTATCCCTACACCTATCGTTTGGGGGGCCTGAGCTGCCTGGCCGGCGATGTGATCGGCGACTACTCCTTCCCCGAGCCCCTGCAACCAGGCCAGCGTCTGGTTTTCGGCGACATGGCCCATTACACCATGGTCAAGAACACCACCTTTAACGGGGTCCGCCTGCCGAGCATCGCCATCTACGATCCGGGTCCCGCCCGCCTTGAAGTGGTCCGCCGTTTCGGGTATGAAGATTATCGCAACCGCCTCTCCTGAACCGTTGCGGCCCCGGTGCCGAGCCCGGTCAGCCGGAGGCACGGGCTGGTTTCGACTTAAACAGGACGAGGGGGAGACTTGGAAAGCGCCAGGGAAGCAGAGCCGGCCGGGAAAACTGCCCGGGCCAACCTCTGGAAAGCCTTGGGGCCGGGCATCCTGGTGGCCTGCGCCGCGGTGGGCGGGTCGCATCTGGTCTGGTCGACCCGGGCGGGAGCGGAGTTCGGTTGGAGCCTGGTCGGCCTGGTGCTGCTGGCCAATCTCTTCAAATTCCCCTTTTTCCTTTATGGTCAGCGTTATACCGCCGCAACCGGCGAAAGCCTGCTGACCGGCTATTATCGCCATGGAGCGGTCTTCGTCTGGATCTTTCTGCTGTTCAATATCCTGACCGGGACCATCAACGTGGCCGGGGTGGCCATGCTCAGCGCCGCGCTGTTCGCCGGCTACGGCTTAACAGCCTTGCCAGTGGCCCAGCTCACCGTGCTGCTGGTGATCTTTTGCTCCCTGATGCTGCTGGGCGGGCAATACCGCTTCCTCGACGGCTTCGCCAAGGTCACCATCGCGGTGCTGGGGCTTTCCACCCTGCTGGCGGTGGGTTTTGCCTTTTTCAACTATACCGCCCCGCCCCCCGACTTCAGGGCGCCCAGCCCCTGGACCCTGGCCTCGTTTGCCTTCCTGATCGGCTTGCTGGGCTGGATGCCGGCTCCGGTGGATCTTTCCGCCTGGTCCTCGCTGTGGATGTTCAGCCGGCAGAAGCAAACCGGCCACTTCGCCACCCCCCGGGAAACGGCGGTGGATTTTTATCTCGGCTATGTTTCCGCCGTCTTTCTGGCCGTGGTTTTTCTCGCCCTCGGCGCCCTGGTGATGCACGGGACCGGGATCTCCTTTGCCGAAAGCGGGATCGGCTTCTCCGCCCAGTTGGTCCAGCTCTATACCGAGACCATCGGCGACTGGTCCCGCCTGCTGATTCTCTCCGCCGCCTTTGTCACCATGTTCAGCACCACCATGACCTGCATCGACGGCTATCCCCGGGCCCTGGCCGCCTGCTGCAGCCTGATCGGGCACTGCGACGTCGAACGCTTCGCCGCCCTGCAGCGCTTCTGGGTGGTTGCCGTTGCCGGCAGCGCCTGCCTGGTGGTACTGTTTTTTGTCCAGAACCTGGTTCAACTGCTTACTTTTGCCGCGGTGGCTTCATTTTTGACCTCGCCGGTGCTGGCCTACATCAATTACAAGGTGATGAACGGGCCCAATGTGCCCCGGCACCATCGCCCGGGCCGGCTGCTCAAGCTGCTCAGCTGGTCGGGGCTGGTTTTTTTCGGCCTGATGACCGCCGGTTACCTCTATGTGCTGCTTTTTTATGGCGGATAGACGAGGCCTGGCGGCCCGGGCGGGAGTTATCAGCGGCGGCGGAACCGCTGGCTGGGCCAGGGGGCAATGGACCAGCCAGTTTGAAAGCGTGGTGCCTAAGGTCGCAGGCGCGGCCGCAACCAGTTCGGATTCCCGGCCGGTACCGGGAGTAAAGGAGGGCTTATGGCCGAAAAAAATATCCTTTTTGCCTTTCGGGGAGAACCACTCTGTTTTGTCCACGTGCTTCTGAACGCCCTTGATCTGGCGGAACAGGGGCGCGGGGGGCAAATCGTCATCGAAGGGGAAGCGGTCAAGCTGGTCGGGGAAATGAGCCGGCCGGACCATTTCCTCAATTCCCTTTACCGCCAGGTCCGGGAAAAGGGGCTGATTGTCGCGGTCTGCAAGGCCTGCTCGGCTAAAATGAAGGCGACCGCCGCGGTGGAGGCCGAAGGGCTGCCCCTGGTGGGACATATCGCCGGCCATCCGGCCATGTCCCATTACCTGGCGGCCGGCTACCGGATCATAACTTTTTGAGGATTGCCATGACTGAGCAACAGAAACCCCGGCGCAAGCCCAACCCCGAGAGAGTCGCCATTCTCCGCAGTCTGCCCCTGGAAATCAAGCAGCAGATCACCGGCGCAGAGGCCGATGCCTTTATCCACGACGAGGAAGTGCCCGATTCGATGCTGGCCAAGCTCAAGGACTTTCTGGTCGACGATGAATCCTAGCCAAAGTGGTCCCGGGCCGGCCCAGCCCGGGACCCCAATTGGCTAGAGGTTTTCCTCCATTTCCCAGATGCCGCAGGGGCAGGTGCCGGCGCAGAAGCCGCAGCCGATGCAGCGTTCCGGGTCCAGCCCGTATTCGAAGTTGCCGTTGCCGAGATCCCGGCGGGAGATGGCCCCGTAGGGGCAGGTGTTTTCGCAGATATGGCAGTCGCGGCAGAGTCCGCAGGAAATGCAGCGCTGGGCCTCGCTTTCCGGGCTGGCCGTCCCGGCCAGGGGAATGGCCGGGCCTTTCTGGAGGGGAGCCGAGGTTTCCAGCGGATTGGCGCATTCGCCGCGCTGGAAGGCGAAATATTCCAGCTTGAGTTTGGCGTAGGGGATGGTGGTCCGGCTTTCGGGATGATACTGGGTTCCGGTAAGTAGGGCGTGCAACGCCAGAGCCCCCCGGCGGCCGCCTCCGATAACATGGGTGGGCAGGCCGCGGTTGACCACGTCGCCGCCGGCGAAGACCTTGAGATCGTTGGTCTGGCCCTGGCGGTTGACCAGAATTTTACCTTTCTGGTGCTGAATTTCCCGCCCGAGGAAGGCCAGGCCGCTCCCCTCCTTGTCCTGGGCTCCGCAGGCGATGAAGATCCCGTCGCTTTCCCGGTTAAGCTGCTCGAATTGCTGCCGGTCCACCGGGCTGTTGAGCTTGATCGTGATCTTGGCGGCGCTGATCCGGGCCAGATCCTCCTCAAGGATTTCGGCTGCCACCTTGCCCTGCTCGACGCTCTGCCAGAGCTTGCCGCCCAGGCGTTCCCCTGCCTCGTATAGGGTAACCGCGTGCCCTTGGAGCAGCAGCTGCCAGGCCGCGGAAAGACCGGCGGGGCCGCCGCCGATCACCGCCACTTTTTTGCCGCTGGGCTCGGCCGGAACCGGGAGGGCCATTTCCCTGCTGGCCCGGCCCAGGCCCTTGATGTCCAGGGGCCGGTCCACGACCTTGCGGCTGCAGGCCTTCATGCAGATGTTGGGGCAGAGCTCTCCGCAGACCGTGGCCGCCAGGGGGCTGTATTGCAGGACCAGGGCCAGGGCCTCCCGGCGTTTGCCCTGGCGCAGCAGCTGGAAGCGCCGGTGCGAAGGAATATCCGAGGGGCATACCGCCACGCAGGGGGGAATCTGGCGCTCGTTGTTCCAGACCGGCTTGAAGCGCCGGTCCTTGCCGGTGGTGATATAGGGCAGCAGGGAGAAGGGCTGCTCGATCATCTCGCCGAAGATCCCGCCTTTGCCCACCGCCGGTTCCCAGTGGCTGCGGCGGAACTCCCAGGTGGCCATCCGGTGACTGCTGCGCTCCTTTTTCTCCGCAGGGGTGTAGGCGATCAGTTTGCGCCAGGCGTCCGGCGAGCCGGTCAGTTCGGCCAGGTAATCCAGGCGGTCGATGGCGGTGAGGTAGGGCTTGAGGTTGGCGCAAAGCCATGTCCAGTCCTGGTCGCTGAGTTCCAGCAACTGGACGTCCTTTTCGCTGTAACCCTCGGTTTGGCCGCGGAAATAGATGGTGCCGCCCACCATGCCAACGCAGGGGCGATAGCCGAGGATGTTTTCGGGATGGCGGGGGTTGACCCCGCAGACCACGGCAATGCCGCCGGCCTTGAACTCGGCGAACGAGTCGCCGACATCGCGGAAATACCAGGATTGGAGGGGCTCGAAGCGGGGATTGTGCTTGGTCATCGTGTCGCAGCGGGCCCCGCCGCCGCCCTGTACGTAGAGAACGCCCTGGGCCCCGGCGTTGTGGGCCCCGTTGGTGACATCGCCCAGCACCGTGATATGGGCCCCGCAGTTGAGCCAGCCGACATCGTCGGAAGCCCCGCCCTCGGCCACGATCTCGGTGCCGAGCATCCCCATGGCTCCCAGCCGCTGGCCGATGGGCCCCTTGACCCGAATTTTGGCCGGGGCGAACTGGGGCCAGATCCGGCCCCCGATGCCGTGCTGGCCCTGGGCCTCGATCTCCAGTTGCCGCGCTCCGTCCCGCAAGGCGGCTTGCACCCCCTCTTCCAGTTCCTGCGAGGAAACCCGCTTGCCATCAAGATTGCCTGATATTTTCATCATCGTCTCATCGAACCAAATTGTTGGGTAAACCTGAACACCGGGGAAAAAGGATGAGCGGGGCCGCAAGATGCGGCCCCGCTCATCCTTTTTCTAGCAGACATAACTGATCTGCAAGCGCTCGGCGATGGCCTTGTCGCCCACCCCCAGACCGTCGGACATGCCGATGGGCAACTGGGTGCTGCGGCCCATGGGGGCGAAAATCTTTTTTAATTCCGTTTCGGCGGTCTTGAAAACATCCACCACCCGCTCGGCCACCCGGTCGGCGTCCAGCCGCCGGTAAAGGCGGGGATCCTGGGTGGTGATGCCCCGGGGGCAGCGGCCCAGGTTGCAGAGATTGCAGCGGTTGCGCTCATCGCCGTAGCATTCGGCCGCCGCCTGCATGATGAACTTGCCGATATCCACCCCCGAGGCCCCCAGCAGAATCAGTGAGGCGGCGTTGGCGGCCAGGTTGGCCTCCTTGCCGACCCCGCCGGCGGCGAACAGGGGCAGTTCGTTCTGCTTGCCGGCCTTGACCAGTTCGAGATAGCAGTCCCGCAGGTTGCTGGCGATGGGGTGGCCCATCTTGTCCAGGGAAACGTTGTAGGCCGCCCCGGTGCCGCCATCCTCGCCGTCGATGGTCAGGGCGGCGGCGTAGGGGTTGCGGGCCAGGTTGTTGAGCACCGCCAAGGCCGTCTTGGTCCCGGAAATCTTGGGATAGACCGGGACCCGGAAACCCCAGGCCATGCTCACCGACTGGATCATCTTGGCCACCGCCTCCTCGATGGAGTACTTGGTCTGGTGGGTCGGCGGCGAGGCCAGGTCGACATACATCGGCACCCCCCGGATCTTGGCGATCAGCTTGAGGACCTTGTAGGCCATCAGCAGGCCGCCATCCCCCGGCTTGGCCCCCTGGCCGTACTTGATTTCGATGGCCGCCGGCTCCTCGATCATCTCCGGCAGGGCGTGGATGATCTCATCCCAGCCGAAATAGCCCGAGGCGATCTGGGGGATGAAGTATTTCAGATAACGGGATTTGAGCAGCCGGGGCGGCAGCCCGCCTTCGCCGGAACACATCACCACCGGGATATGTTCGACCTCGTTGAGATAGGCCACGCCCATGGCCAGTCCTTCCCACATCGGCGGCGAGAGCGCTCCGATGGACATCCCGCCGATCCGGATGGGAAAAATTTCCCGGACCGGGGGGATGAAAGCCCCGGGCTTGAGGCTGAGCCGGCCGTCCGCCACGTCCAGGGGCAGGGTTTCGGCGGCCAGATTGCGGCCCATCAGGGTGCGGATATGGAATTCATGGCGGCCGGCATCCAGGGAGGGATCGGTGAGCATCGAAATGCGGATGAACTTGAGCTTGTCCAACGTTGAGGTGGCCGGATCGTTGCGCCGGCCTCCGCGGGCGTAAGGAACCCCGCCCCGGTTCTTGTGGAAGAGAAACTTGTGGTGGGGGTTGTACTCCGGCATGATCGCCATGTTGGGGCAGACCAGGCTGCAGGTGCCGCAGCCCACGCAATGGCGGTCGATGTCGTTGACCTGGCGGATCACCTGGCTGACCCGGCGGATGGTCTGGGGCAGGGGGGTGGCGCCGTCGGAATGGACCAGGCGCTGGGCCATCACCGAGGGCTCGATGGCCCGGGTGGGGCAGACCGCGGTGCAGCGGCCGCAGCGGCTGCAGCGATCCTCGCGCCAGCGGATGATGAAGGGGAACTCCAGCAGCGTCAGTTCGCTGTTGTGATCGAGCCGGTGAGCTGATTCCATACTTTTACCTCCTGCGCGCCGGGGGGAATGATCACCAGGTCGTAGCGCATGGGAATGATATCGGATTGCCGTTGACGTTGGGGCAGCACCTGTTCCAGGCCGCATTCCTCGCTCATCAGGGCGTACTTGCCGGCCACCCCGCCGACGATGCCGGGTCGCAGCTTTTTGGAGTCCTGGGTGAGAAAGACGGTGCCGTCGGGGAGAAAGCCGATCACGCAGTTGGGCCCGTCGATACAGAGCTGGCGCAGCGAGCGCTTGAGCAGCCCCAGGGCGCCGCCGTCTGAGCGGGTGGCGATTTCGTTGTCCTTGAGCGGGGTGATGACATCCTTGTAATAGGGCAGGGGATAGGTCAGCCGATGGTGGACGTAATGGAGTATATGGCAGAAAACCTCCGAGTCCGAATTGTAACCGGTGTAGCCGGCAAAGCCCCGACCGGAGAGATAGTCCCGGTTGGGGACAAAGGCGGTGTTCTCGCCGTTGGTCATGGTGCAGTAGCCCTGAAGGAAGAAGGGGTGGCAGGCGTAAAGCTGGATCGCGTAGTTGGTATTCTGGCGGCCCTGGGCCAGGATCACCCGGGCGGTCAGGGGCCGGGTATCGAAACCGAAAAAGAGGCCAACTTCCAGGGGGTCGCCCACTTCCTTCAAGGTGATCACGTCGGGCCAGAAGGAGAAGACATAGAGCGAGTCGTCATCGGCTCCCTGGCGGCGCAGTTCCAGGCGGGTGCGGGTCAGCAGTTCTTCCTTCTCCCCCTGGGGCCGGTCGAGGTAGTTGTCGGGGTACTGATAGGCGGTGGCCAGGTAATGGCCCCGCTTGCGGACGTTGATCCCGGGGCCCTCGGTGATTTTCGGTTCCCACATGAACTTGACCTTGAAACCGAGGGACTCCATGTACTCGTCGATCTTGCGGCGGCCGGCGTCGGTGCAGATGCCCGAGAGAATCGGGTATTCCTTGAGATGCTCGAATTCGCCGCCCAGATCCTTGAGGGTAACCCCGAGGCCGGAACCGTCGTGGCCCTCCTTCATGGTATCGAGAGCCATAATGTTTTCCATCACGGAAAAGTATTCAGCCGCGGCGATGGCGCTTAAACGATACATGGGCAAAACTCCGCAAGTAGGAGATTATTTGAATTGCCGGCCGGGATGGAAATCCTGGCAATAAGTTAACCACAAGACCAGTATACTTCATTCCCGGCAAAATTTCCGGGGCCCCGGCCTCTCTGGGGTGGTAGCTCAAAAGTTGAGTAATGGCCGGAACTGTTCAGGGCATATTCTCAAAATCGGTGCTTTTTCCCGGGGTGCGAAAGAGCTGGTAGTTCTGGTTGACGATGTCGGCGGCCAGCACCAGTTCCCGGGCGGGAAAATCCACCACCGTGATGACCTCGGCCAGGGGCCGGTATTCCCGCTCCGGGATCAGGTCGTTGAAGAGGTTGCGGAAGCTCGCCAGCAAGTCCTGGTTGAGCACCGAGCCTTCATTGCCGGGATAGAAGGCCAGGTACATGATGTCGAACTCCACCAGGTCGTTGAAGAAGTGGGTGCCCAGCGAGACATCGGGGATCAGCCCTTCATGCATGGCCACCACTTCGCAGACGCAGGCGGCCTCGCAGATTTCCGAAAAAGTGACCGGAATCCCCAGGGAAACGGTGGTGGTGCCCCAGCGTCCCGGCCCGATCAGCACCGCGGGGTTATCGCGGGAGGTGGCCCGCATGATCTTGCCGATGGCCCGGGCGGCCAGATGCTTGCCAGGTACCGGCAGGGCCGCGTAACCGGCGGGGGAGACCAGCACTACCCGGCCGGGATGGATGGTACGGCTGCGGCCAATCACCGTGCCCTTGCGGGCGGCCAGAATCACCTGTTTTTCATCGGCGGCGGCGAAATCCAGGGCCACCGCCTCGCTTTTGCGCACTTCAAAGGGCCGGCACTGGACCAGGTTGATCCGGTAATTGGCGGCCGGATCACAGGCGGCGACCTCTTCGCCCCGGCCTTCCTGGGCGGCGGCCAGCGAGCGGCAGCCCTCCTCGCCGGTGAAGTTGAGGGTGAACTCGATATCCACCGGATACTGGTAGGCCTGATCCAGGCTGCCCAGGATCCGCTGCATATGGCCGACGAAGGGGGTGTTGCGGAAGAGGCCGTTGAAGCTGATATAGGGCGTATTGGTCTCCGGATCCTGGGAGGCGGCCAGGCGTAGCTCCTGGGGCGGGCTGAAGCGGGCGATTTCATTGAAGTCCACCGGCAGCAGGCGGTTGGCGGCCAAATCGATGGCGTCCACCCGTTTCTGGGAGAATTTGCGTAGCTCGTCGATCCCCGTCTCGGGCCGTTTTTCCGGGGCACTGAGGGCTGCGATCCGGGTATAGTCGTCGTCGGAGCGGTCCACGGCCCGGGTTCCCATCCCGTAAACGATGCGGATAACCCCGGCCTCCGGCTTGATGGCCTCGTTCCAGACATAGGGATTGTAGGAATAGCCCACCCCGCCCACGGCCGGAAAGAAGTAATTACCGCGCAGGTCGCCGCTAACCCGCTGGATCAGCAGCGACATCTGTTCATCCTTGTCCAGAATCCCCATCTGCTCCCGGTAATGGAGGGCCTTTTCGCTCAGGGTGCTGGCGTAGACCAGCTTGATTGCGGTGAGCAGGTTGGCCAGCCGCCGTTCGCTGGAGCCCTGGTTGGGGCAGAAGACACTTTCGTACTTGCCGGAAAAGGCGTTGCCGTAGTCGTCCTCCAGCAGGCTGCTGGAGCGGACGATGATCGGCGACTGGCCGAAATAGTCGAGCATGTCGGCCAGTTTCTTGACGATATCGTCGGGAAACTTGCCGGTCAGGATCACCCGCCGGGCGTATTCGGCCACCCCCAGCAGGGTCTCGGTATCCTTCTGCTGGCGGCGGATCCACCAGCAACCGTTGATCACCATGTAAGTGTAAAAAACATCGGAGCCGACATAGAAAGAGTCGTGAACCTCGACGATGTCGCGCAAGTCCGGGGCGTCCTTCTGCAGAACGGCCCGGGCCAGCAGCATCCCGGTGGATTTGCCGCCGATCAGGCCGGTGCCGATCATCCGCTTGCCGATCTGGAGCAGGTCCTCGATGGTGAAATAGCGGCTGGCCAGTTCGAGCATCCGCTCGTTGCGGGTGACCACCATTTCCAGCAGTTTGCGCAGGTGCTGGGCCCCGCCCGGATCGGCGGTCGCCGCGGCGCTGGGATCAACGGCGGCTTCGCCCTGCTGGGCGATCTGGGCCGCTTCCTGGAAATAGCGATTCCAGCGGTCCCGTTCCTCGAAGGCCTGGTCGGTGCTTTTGAAGGGGGTGAAGGAGAGAATTTCCGAGTTGAGGGCGCTGTTGGTCACCGGGACGAAATCACCGTCGCGGTGGGCGTGGAGCATGAACATGGTGGCCGAATAGCGCTGCTGGGCCTTAAGGGGATGAACGTAGACGTTGTCCCGGTTCTTGTAGACATCGAAAATAACCTGGGCGGTGTTGTGTACCGGGGTCAGGGCGTTGTAGGAATGGTGGTCGCGGAGCAGGGCGAAGTAGGCCAGGGCTTCCATGTCCAGCAGGTAGGGACATGTAAGCATGAAGAAATTGCCCAGCATCCGGTCGCTGTACCAGGCGTTGGCCAGGTCGCTCAAGGAATCGAAAACGTAATAGCCCCCCCGGCCGTTGCGCTTGATGGTTTCATGGACCTGGCTGATGAAGGGCTCAAAGCCGGCGGTAGGGTCGGGGTGATGAATTTCGGCGGCGGGGAAATCGGCGGAATCGAGGAGGGGGGGATGGGAGGCGAAACGGAAATAGACCAGGCGCTGATTCTTAAGATCGGCGAAGCGGGCGTAGTGGTTGACGAAGTAATGGTAATCCTCGATCCCCCGCACCTGCCAGACGATATTGTCGCCGGGCATCAGCCCTTTGACGACCCGGTCCAGGCCCTTGATCCCCGTGGAGAGATGGCTGTAATTATATGACATGGTCAATCATTTCCGCGTTATGCCTGTTGGGCCCGCTGTCATTCGCCAAAGCTCTTCACGGCTGGGTATGAGGCCGCAAAAGTCCCGGCAGCACCGCCACTTGGCCCTGCCGGGACTCTTAGGCTAGATAACGCCCTGCTCGATCATGGCATCGGCCACTTTGACAAAACCGGCGATGTTGGCGCCCTTGACGTAGTTGACGAAGTCGCCTTCCTTGCCGTACTTGTAGCAGGCTTCATGGATGCCTTCCATGATCTGCTTGAGCCGGCCTTCCACCTCTTCCCGGGGCCAGGAGAGCTTGAGGCTGTTCTGGGACATCTCCAGGCCGCTGGTGGCCACCCCGCCGGCGTTGGCGGCCTTGCCGGGGCCGTACATGATTTTGGCCTTCTGGAAAACCCGCACCGCTTCACTGGTCGAGGGCATGTTGGCTCCCTCGGAAACGCAGATGCAACCGTTTTTGACCAGGGTTTCGGCGTCGCTGCCGTCCAGTTCGTTCTGGGTGGCGCTGGGGAAGGCGATATCGCACTTGATCTCCCAGGGCCGCTGGCCGGGGAAGTATTTGCAGCTATGCTTGTCGGCGTAATCGGAGATCCGGCAGCGCTGGATATTTTTCAGGTCACAGACATAGGCCAGCTTGTCGGGATCGATGCCGGCCGGATCATAGATGAAGCCGCCGGAGTCGGACAGGGTTAGGCATTTGCCGCCGAGCTGGTTGACCTTTTCCACCGTGAACTGGGCGACGTTGCCAGAGCCGGAAACCAGGCAGGTCTTGCCGGCGATGGAGTCGCCCCGGACCTTGAGCATTTCCTCGGCGAAAAAAACCGCCCCGTAGCCGGTGGCCTCGGGGCGGATCAGGCTGCCGCCCCAGTTGCGGCTCTTGCCGGTGAGTACCCCGGTGAATTCATTGCGCAGGCGGCGATACTGGCCGAACATGAAGCCGATTTCCCGGGCCCCGACGCCGATGTCGCCGGCGGGAACATCGGTTTCGGCCCCGATGTGCTTGCTCAGCTCGGTCATGAAGCTCTGGCAGAAGCGCATCACCTCGTTGTCGCTCTTGCCCTTGGGGTCGAAGTCGGAACCGCCCTTGCCGCCGCCCATGGGCAGGGTGGTGAGGCTGTTCTTGAACACCTGCTCGAAAGCCAGGAACTTGAGAATGCTGAGGTTGACGCTGGGGTGAAAGCGCAGGCCGCCCTTGTAGGGGCCAATGGCGCTGTTCATCTGGACCCGGTAACCCCGGTTGATCTGGATTACGCCCTTGTCGTCGACCCAGGGCACCCGGAAGATGATGACCCGCTCCGGTTCCACCAGCCGCTCCAGGATCTTGGCGTCCCTGTACTTGGGGTGTTCCTCGATGTAAGGCATCAGGGTTTCAACCACTTCCAAAACCGCCTGGTGGAATTCACTTTCCCCGGGGTTTTTTTCAATCACTTTCTTCATGAATTCAGTTACCTGTTCCATGCGCGCCTCTTCCTCCAGATTTGGTTGGCGACGGTCCCGGCCCGGTCAGGCCGGCGGCCGCCTTCTGATTACCCCGGCTCCGGGCCGATAAGTACCATGAAAAACAGCGGGCAAGGAATTTACCAACTTTTCGGTGCCGGTGCAAACAATTATCGTTAAAAGATCAGGAGCTTTTTGTCATGTCGGCGAGGTGTTTTCAAATCTCTTCGATGCGGCTGCGGAACCAGCGGATCAGGGCATCTTTCTTCTCGCCGATATCGATCTCATAAATATCACAGGGGAAGAGTAGGCGGGCGACTCCGGAATCGAAGATCCGCTTGACCTCGTATTCATCGTGGGAAACTCCCCGCTGGTAGATGTAGTTGAGAAAGGTTTCGTTGGTGTGGACGATGAATTCCACCCGCATCCCGCCCATCCGGGCGAAGAACTTGTACATCGCGGTCCGGGCCGAACTGCCGGGGTTAGCGCTGCGGTACTCCTCGCCGTTTAGGGTGTCGCTAAGGTCTTCCAGGGTCATCAGCGAGCCGGCCCGGCCGGCGCTGGCGGTGAGGTGCTGCTGAAAAATCTTGACCTCCATGGGCGAGTCCACCACCGCCATCAGGCCCAACTCGTCGTCCACCGCCACCGCCGGGTTTTCCTCGCCCTTGCGCAGCAGCTTGAGAACCTTGGCTTCCGGCGGTTTCTTGCGGATGCTGACGTAAACCGGGATCTCCCGGCCCCGCCAGGGGAAGCAGCGCCGCTTGATCATGGTGATCTTTTCGCCGGGGTCCGGCTGGGCGGGCAGTTCCTCGCGGCGCTTCACCGTCACTTCCTGGCAGGCAAAGCTTTCCGGGTGGTGGCGGCTGTAGAGATAGACGATCTCCAACTCACCGATTTTGGCCTGGCGGCTCCAGACCTGGTCGTTGAGGAACCCCAGGAAACGGAGAAACTTCTGCTCCACCTCGGTTTCCCGTTCCCGCTGGTCGATGGCCCCGGCCAGGTTCATCAGAATCAATTTACGTTTGGCCTCGAAGCGGGCCTTGCGATGATAACGGTCATCGAAGAGGATCAACAGCAGCTCGACGGGGCTGCGGGTGGAGTCGATCTCGTTGGTCATCTCGATATAGGAGGCGTAATTGGCCAGCACCCTGGCCCGCAGGTAATTGATGACCCCGTCGGCGATCCGGGAATAGGAGTTGATCCGGGCGATCACTTCCCGCTCGTTGCCGGCCAGGCCGAACATGTTGCCCAGCAGCATGTAGGCCCGCTTTTCGACGATTCGGCGCTGCTCGGGCCGGTCCAGCAAATCCTGGATGCCGGCAAAGGAGCGTACCCCCAACAGCTCGAAGATCTGGTTGCGGATAACCCGGTACTTGCTGTCCAGCCCGTTCTTTTTCAATTCCTGGAGCCGCCGGCGGGAGCGGGGCGAAAACAGGCGGCCGCCCTCGGGTTCGTCATCCACCCGAAAAGGCCCGTTCTGATCGAGCAGGGAGAAAATATTTTTTGGTTGGCTCATCGCGACACCTTTTGGCAAAATGGTTTAAGGCCATTGTTTGGTGGCTGTTGTTGGTTGAAAAAGGACTGGCCGCGGTTGCCTTGGAAGTTGGGCCTGCCTGGTCGTAGGATGGTGCGGCCGGTGGCTGGCTGGCAGAGGCAAGCATAGCCTTAAGAAGCATGCAGAGCCAAGGGAAAAAACCGGTGAGGGCTGTTTTGAACAATGGCCTGAAGATGGCGCCAAAGAGGCCCCGGCAACCGCTTGATGGGCAAAGGTTGCCGGGGCCACTGGAAATGGCTCCGGGGTGGGCCCCGAAGTGATGGGCAAGGAAGGGCGGGGCGATAAAATCGCGGAAGCGCCGGCCACCCCTAGGGGCTCAGAAGGCCATGCTCAAGGTAATCCCGCCGTAGATGAAGTTGTCTTTATCCTTGCCGATGGCTTCGCTGTTGGCCTCCTTGAGGAGGTCGCGGGCCTTGCTGCTCAAGGCGAAGGAGTAGGCCAGTTCGGGAGTGACGGTGAAGTATTGGCCCACCGGAATCGGCACCGCGGCCGAGATCAGGCCGTCGTGCAGGGCCCGGTAGGCCTTGTCGCTGCCGACCTCCGCCAAGGTGGAGGCGCTGCTGACCCACAGGTAACCGGCCTGGGCGCCCAGCTCAAGGGCGATTTCGTCGCGCAGGGCGATGCTGTGGGAAACCCCCAGGGTAACATACCATCCCGGAGCGGCGGCAAAATCCCGGTAAATAGTCAGGGTCGGGTTCAGCAGGACATCGTAGGCGGCGCTGAGATAGAGTTCCTGGGTGTCGTCGGCGCCTTCCAGGCCGTAATAAATGTAGCCGGCGCTGAAGTCAACCGGCCCGGTGGTCCAGTCGTAGGCCAGGGTCAGGTCGGTTTCGTTCCAGCTGGCCTTGTCGCCCCCCACCGGATCGGTATCGAGATTGCCCCAGAGATTGACGGAAAAACCCTGGTAGCCCACGGTCAGCGAAGGCTGCACCACGATACTGTCCTGGCTGAAGGCAAAGCCCCGCCAGATATACTGGCTGTAGGTGCTCACCGCCAGTTCGGCGTAAGGCACTTCCTCTGCGGCGACGGCGCTGGTGGCGATCAGACCGCAGCCCAGCAGACCCGCGGCGATTCCCCGGCAATAACGTTTCATTTTCATGTTCCTGCTCCTTCTGATCAAGATTGAATTAGGCGGCCCCAGCCCCGGGGGAAAATCCCGCCCCACGGCGATGTTCCCGGGTTCGGGGTTGAAGCCCTGTCGTCCTGGAGAAGGACATTTCACAAACCGTGCCAATTGCCGGCTGTTTGTTTTTATCGTTTTATTCCAACTGGTTAAGACCAGGGGAAGGGCGGCCGGAAGAGACAGACTGGAGAGGGGCATTACGTTTTCGTCATACCAGTTAAGCCGGGATCGTAGAAAAAAACGAAAATGTAAAATTGCTGGTGGAGTTGGCGGCCAGCACGGAGTCCAATGGTCCCGGGCCCGGTCCAGCAAAATCCCGGGCAGGGGGATAAAATCCTACGCTGAAAAAATGAGGTAAACGCCTGGCAGTGCCGCAGATTTTCGCGACCAGCCCCGGCGATTATACTCCGGTATATCGCCGGGGCTGGTCGCGGAAAGATGCGTTGCTGCCAGGCGTTTGCCAGGTTCAGCGGGCGAGGCGGAGGCCGATAACAAAAAAGCGATAGTCGCTGTTGTTCCAGTCGCGGTAGGTGGTGCGGGCGTTGAGGGCGTTGAAGTTCCAGGATCCGCCGCGCAGCAACCGGCGCCGGCCGGCTCCGCTGCCGGAGATATCGTTGAGCCAGGGGGAGGAGTCCGGCGGGGCGCCTTCATAGTTGGGATGCCAGAGATCCTGGCACCATTCCCAGATGTTGCCGCTGAGATCGTAAAGACCGAGGCCGTTGGGCTCCTTTTGGCCCACCGGCTGGAGGCGGCCGTTGCTGTTGGCGCTGTACCAGGCATAATCGGTCAGCAGCTTCTCCTCGCTGGTTCCCGCCCATTTCTGGTCCTTGCCGCCGGAGCGGGCGGCGTATTCCCATTCCGCCTCGCTGGGCAGGCGGTAGCACTCCCCGCTGATCCCGTTGAGGCGCTTGATGAACTCGCCGGCGTCATCCCAGCTGACATTGACCACCGGCTTGTCCGCTCCGACAAAAACTGCGCCCGAGGAAGCCGCCGGATTTGTTCCCATCACCGCCTGCCACTGGGCTTGGGTGACGGGAAAACGGGCCAGATGAAAAGCCGCCACCCGCACCAGGTGGACCGGTTTTTCATCCAAACCGCCGTCCTCCCAGATATTGCCCATGCGAAAGCTGCCCTCCGGCACCGCTACCAACTCCATGTCGATGGTGGGATCGGTCAGCACCCCGGCGCTTGCAGAGTTCCCCGGCTCTGCTGCCGGTAAGGCCCGCCCGCAAAACATGCAGAACAGAGATTCCGCCGGAACGCTGCGCTCGCAAGCAGGACACTTCATGGTTTTCTCCGGTGAGGTCGTCGTTGTTGAAGGGGAAAAATTTAACCAGTTGCCGGCAAACAGACGGCAGGGCCGCGGATTATCGTAAGCAACCCCGGCGAGGATAGCAGGGCTATCTCGCCGGGGCTGATCGCGGAAGGAGACGGTACGGCAGGCCGGTTCCTAAAGTTTGAAGAGGAGTTCGCTGTAGGTCGGCACCGGCCAGAGATCCGCCGGCAGCAGTTCCTCCAGTTGGTCGATATCCTCGCGCAGGTCGACCATGGTGGGCATCACCTTGTCGCGGAAAGCGGCCGTCTGTTTTTCCACCTTGGCGATGGCCCGGGCTTTGCGGGCTTCCTCTTCCAGTTTGTCCACCTTCTTGCTGGCCGCTTCCAACAGGATCGAAACCCGTTCCAGCAGCTTTTTCTGGACCCCGCCGTGTTTACCGGCCGCCGCCGCTGAGGCGCCGAGGATGCCGATATAGCGAATCGCGGCGGGAATATACTGTCTGCGGGTCATGTGGACCGCGGCCCGGGATTCGATATTGATATGCTTGGCGTACTGTTCCGAATAAATTTCGTAGCGGGAATGGAGTTCTTCCTTGCTGAGGACGTTGTACTTGTCGAAAAGCTTGATCGCCTTGGGGGCAATCAGGGTTTTGAGGGCGTCGGCGGTGTTCTTGACATTGGGCAGCCCCCGCTTCTCCGCTTCCTGGACCCACTCCTCGGAATAGTTGTTGCCGTTGAAGATGATCCGGCCGTGTTGGGCCATGGTTTCCTTGATGACCAGCTGGATTTCCTTGTTGACGTCCTTGCTCTTTTCCAGCCGGGTGGCAATTTCATCCAGGGCCTCGGCGGCGATAGTGTTCAGGGCCACGTTATGGCCGGAGATCGACTGGGACGAACCCACCATCCGGAACTCGAACTTGTTGCCGGTGAAGGCAAAGGGGGAGGTCCGGTTGCGGTCGGTATTGTCCTTGGGCAGATCGGGCAGGGAGTCGACCCCGATCTTTATAAACTGGCAGCCGGCCGGTGAGCAGATTTTTTCCCCTTTGGCGATTTTCTCAAGGATATCGGTGAGTTCCTGGCCGAGGAAGATGGAAATAATCGCCGGTGGGGCCTCGTTGGCGCCGAGGCGGTGATCGTTGCCGGAACTGCCGCAGGTGGTGCGCATGATGTCGGCGTGTTTGTCCACCGCCCGGATCATGGCCGCCAGGATGACCAGGAACTGGGCGTTGTCCTCGGGGGTCTGGCCCGGCTCGAGCAAATTGATGCCGTCGTCGGTGGAAAGCGACCAGTTGTTGTGTTTGCCGGAACCATTGACCCCGGCATAGGGTTTTTCGTGCAGCAGGCAGACCATTTCATGGCGCAGGGCCACCTTCTGCATGGTCTCCATCACCAACTGGTTATGGTCGGCGGCCATGTTGGTGGTGGTGAAGACCGGGGCCATTTCGAACTGGGCCGGGGCCACCTCGTTGTGCTTGGTCTTGGCCGTGACCCCCATCTTCCAGAGCTCGACGTCGAGATCCTTCATGTAGGCCGAAACCCGGTCCTTGATGGCCCCGAAGTACTGGTCTTCCAGTTCCTGGCCCTTGGGGGAGGGTGCGCCGAAGAGGGTCCGGCCGCAGGTCATCAGATCCAGCCGCTTGAGGTAATACTCCTTTTCCACCAGGAAATATTCCTGCTCGGCCCCCACCGTGGGGATGACCTTGGTGGCGGTGGTGTTGCCCATGGCTCGGAGGACCCGCAGAGCTTGCTGGGAAACGGCGTTCATCGAGCGCAGCAGCGGGGTCTTCTTGTCCAGGGCTTCCCCTTTGTAGGAGCAGAAGGCGGTGGGGATGCAGAGGGTGACGTTGCCGGCTCCGTCTTCCTTGAGGAAGGCGGGCGAGGTGCAGTCCCAGGCGGTGTAGCCCCGGGCCTCGAAGGTTACCCGCAGGCCGCCGCTGGGGAAGGAGGAGGCGTCCGGTTCGCCCTGGATCAGCTGTTTGCCGGAAAATTCCATGATCACCGAACCATCCATGGTCGGGGAGATGAAGGAGTCGTGCTTTTCGGCGGTGGCGCCGGTCAAGGGCTGAAACCAGTGGGTGTAATGGGTAGCTCCCCGTTCGATGGCCCAATCCTTCATGGCATTGGCGACCACCGCCGCCACTTCCGGCTGCAAAGATGCGCCGGAATTGATGGTGTTCTGCAGGGCCCGGTAGGTTTCCTTGGGCAGCCGCTCCTTCATGACATGATTGTTGAAGACATTGGCCCCGAAGAGTTGGGGCACGGTGGCATGAACGGGTTGCTTGTGCTGGCCGTAGCCGTGGTGGTGGCCTTTATGGCAGCATGACGTTTTAGGCATTACTGGTTCCTCCTGAATTAATGAAGTGGACAGCTGCGGCGGCTGTGGGCCGAGCCGGCCTGAAAACTTGCGGCGCGCGACCTGGGGTCGGGTGGTCGCCGACCTGGCCGCTTCTTGGTGGCCAGGCGCCCGATTGCTGATGCAGTAGTTTAAGCAAAACCAGTGCCAAATATAACGCCGGGTTGCGGTCTGGCTGTAAGAGCTTGGTTTCGCTGGTAATTAAAGTACTGGAAGCCCGTTAAAACGTTGCGGTTTTTATTGCAAAAATGTAAAAATCGCCGGCGAGGTTCACGTTTTTGTTTTTTTAGCGCCCGGATTGGCGAGATGCCACTTGAATACCCGATTTTTAATGGGTCGACAAGCGTGGTGTCCGGGTCGGGGTCCGATCATCGGCATAACGCTGACCATGGCCATTATAGTCTTTTTTGGCCTAAAAACAAAATCAGTGCAATATGGCCCTGCAGCGTTGAAATGTTGGATAGCACCCCATTCTGAGCTTTTACCCCTTGACTGCCCGCTCCCTCCGGTTGCCGGGTAAAAAAAATATGGACAAAGGGAGCTGAAACAGGATAAAAAAGGTCTGTTATGCAGATTACCCGAGAAACAGACTACGCCATTCGCTGCGTTTATTGCCTGGCCAAACGAGCCGGTGAAGTGCTCATGATCGAAGAAATCGCCGGCGAAATGGAGATTCCCAAGAGCTTTCTGGCCAAGATCCTGCAAAAGCTGGCCCGGGAGAAGCTCGTGGATTCATACCGGGGGGTCAAGGGCGGCTTTCGCCTGGCCCGGGATCCCGCGGAAATCAGCCTTTACGATGTGGTTACGGCCATCGGGGGACCGGTGGCCATGAATGTTTGCACCCTTAAGGATCAACAGTGCGGGCGGAGCGGCCAGTGCCGGGTTCATCCGGTTTGGGTTGCTCTGCGCCAGGATGTCGAAGAGGCGCTAAAGAGCAGGAAGTTTTCTGAATTTCTCTGAAAGGCCACGAGAGCCCGGGGCGGCAGGGTTTTGTTGACTTCCCGGCCTAGGGGGTGGTTGGCGGAGATGTCGGTGGCCTCGGCACCAGCCGGCGAGTTGGGCGCGGTTTTTTTTGAGCCGAAGACAAGACAAAAATTGTCCTGTTAAAAAATCGGCCGGGCTTATTTTTGTTTTTAGTTGTCAGGGGCGTTTTGTGGTATCCATAACAGGGTCTAAAGCGGGGCGGGAGCACGCCGCCCGGCCCAGGGGAGAGCTTCCGACCGTGATCCGGGGTGGCTCGTCGTTGTTTGGCTGCCGGCCGTTTGCGAGATGAGGCTTTAAACGAGGAGGGATTATGGAAAAACCGGCTTACAACTATGAGATTGTCAGACATTTTGTCCACTGGAGCATCCTGTGGGGCTTGGTGACGGTCCTGGTCGGGGTGCTGATTTCCTTTCAGTTGGTGATGCCCCAGTTGAATTTAGGCGAGTATCTCAGTTACGGGCGCTTGCGGCC
>Ga0114946_10000885_pt1 | contig 20519 bp, 13 predicted proteins | sample WalLakDeSediment_FD_88676 | JGI IMG/M metagenome (GOLD analysis project Ga0114946, IMG submission 88676) | Lake sediment microbial communities from Walker lake, Nevada to study Microbial Dark Matter (Phase II) - Walker Lake 11/02/13 Deep Sediment | ecosystem: Environmental > Aquatic >...
AACCTCCCCCCCCCCAAACACCGCCTCCACCACAATCTGCTGCCCCAACCCCGGCACCAACAACGCCCCCAACGACCGCTCCAACCCCGACATCATCCCCACCATCGCCGGCACCATCGGCACAAACATCAACATCGAAATGTAGGTCTGCGCCTCTTTATAAGACCGCGCAAAGCTAGCCACCAACACCTGGATCGCCGTCGCCATCAACGCCATCGGCGCCGCCGCGAGCAACACCAAGCCCAGCGCGACCGGCCCAAGCTCGAGCTTCAAGCCGAAGTCCCGGACCGGCGTGTACTCGAGCACGAGCACGCAGCAGACCAGCGTCAGCACCACGCAGACCAGCGCAAACACCAGCGCCGCCAGCCACTTGCCCACCACGATCGCCGGGCGCGGGACCGGGTTGAGCAGCAGCGGCTCGAGCGAGCCGCGCTCGCGTTCACCGGCGGTCGCGTCGACGGCCACCTGCATCCCGCCGATGAAGGTCGCGAGCAGCACGAACATCGGCACGAACGCGAACACCGAGGTCGCCAGCTCCTGATCGCTCGCGACCTCGACCTGCGCGACCCGGATCGGCTTGACCACCTCGGGATCGATGCCCCGCGCGAGCAGCCGCCGCGCGCTGAGGTCCTCGCCGTAGTAGTTGAGCAGCTGCTGGGCCCGGCCCACGGCCGCGCGGCTGTCGTTGCGCGAGCCGTCGACGATCAGCTCGAGCTCGATCGAGCGGCCCTTGGCCATGCGCTCGCCGAAGTCCTCGGGCACCGAGACCACGAACGGCACGGTGCCCTTGCGTACGGCCGCCCGCGGATCCTCGGGCGCGTCGACGACCGCGACCCCGTTTTGCCCGAGCCACTCGACTAGCTCCGGGGCGTGCTCCTGCCCGGCGATCGGGATCGGCACCTCGGCGGCGTCGCGCTGCTTGTCGGCCATGAACCCAAACAGCAAGCCCACGAGCAGCGGTCCAAACAGGGGATAGAGCAGGGCCGAGAGCATCGCCCGACGATCGCGGACGCCGTCGAGCAGCTCCTTGCGAAGCACGATCCACATCGCCAAGACCCACGCTCGCAGGCCGCGTTTGCGCACAATCCCGCTCATCGTCATCGCTCGCTCTCGTCGCTTCCGGTCAGGGTCACAAACGCGTCCTCGAGATCCTGATGCCCACTTTGAGCGCGCAGCTCATCGGGGGTCCCGCGCGCGACCACCCGGCCCCGCGCGACGATCACGATCACATCACACAAGGCCGAGACCTCCTGCATGATGTGGCTCGAGAACAACACGCACTTGCCCTCGTCGCGCAGCTCGTGGATCAGCTTGCGCAGCGCCCGGGTGCTCATGACGTCGAGGCCGTTGGTCGGCTCGTCGAGGATCACGTTGTTGGGCCCGTGGACCAACGCGCGCGCGAGCGAGACCTTCATGCGCTCGCCCTGCGAGAACCCGGCGGCCCGGCGATCGGCGATGCCGACCATGTCGAGGCGCTCGATCAGCTCATGGACTCGTGCGCGCAGCGCCGGGCCGCTCAGCCCCTGCAGCTCGGCGAAGTAGCGCACGTGCTCGCGGGCCGTGAGCCGCGGGTACAGGCCGTGGGCGTCGGGCAAGACCCCCACGTTCGCCTGCGCCGCGAGTGGAGCCGCGACCACGTCGATGTCGTCGATGTGGACCGTGCCCGCGTCGGGCTTCATCAGGCCGTAGAGCAGGCGCAAGGTCGTGGTCTTGCCGGCGCCGTTGGGGCCGAGCAGGCCGGTGATGCAGCCATCCTCGGCCCGCAGCGAGACCTCGTCGACGGCGACGATCTCAGCGAAGCGCTTGCGTAACCCGTGCGCGACGATCATCGGTGGGTCTCCGGGGCGTCAGCCAGCCGACGCGAGCCGTTGGCGGTCACAAACACCCGCGGGCGCGCGAGCGCGTCGAGGCAGCTCGCGTCGAGGTTGGCGGGCTCGGGCCGCGCGAAGAATTCGGCGAGCAGCTTGGCCGCGCAGCCGTGCGGCCAAACCCCGTGACTCACGGACTCGACGATCAGGTGGCGAGCGTCGCTGAGCGAACCAGCGACCTGCTCGGCGAGCGCCGGCGGCGTGACCGGGTCGTAGCGGCCCGAGAGCAGCAGCGTCGGCACGCTCGACTCGACCGCCATGAACAGCTCGGGCTCGACCTGCGCGTGCGGCCAGCGGGCGCAGACCTGCTCGAGCTGCGCGAGGGTGTGATCGTTGAAGACCGTGAGGTCAGCGACGGCCTCGCGCCGCGAATCCGGGCCTAGGGTCCGCAGGTCTTCGCCGCACGACACGGTGAAGTACAGGCCCGAGCTCAAGCTCGCGGCCATCGGCGCCGACGACAAGGCGACCGCCGCGACCGAGCCGTAGTCGCCGGCGTGCGCCCGATCGATCATCAAGGGCAGCAAGCTGCTGGTGTGGCCGCTGTACAGCGCCGCTTGCAAGACCGCGGCGAACCCCGGCCGGGTGATGTCCACGCGCACCCGCTCGCCGGTGCGCGGGTGCTCGAGCTCCTCGAGCACCCGGTTGCCGTCGAGATCGGCGAGGACCTGGGCGAGCTTGCGCTCGAGCCTCGGGAACGCGGCCGCGCAGGCCGGGTCGGCCTCGCAGTCGCCCAGCACCAGCCCGAGCGCCGCCTCGGCGTGGGCCGGGCTCGCGAGCGTGACCGAAGCGTCGGGCGGCACGACCCCGTCGAGCGCCGCGCTGCGGGTCCGCTCGGGGTAGCGACGCATGTACTCGAGCGCGAGCCGGCTCCCGTAGGAGACCCCGAGCAGGTTGATCTGCGCGTAGCCCAGCGCCGCCCGGACCTCGTCGAGATCGTCGGCCATCGTCGCCGTCGAGTACTGGCTCAAGTCGCCCTCGTAGCCGGCGAGGCACCCGTCGAGGCCGTCGAGCTCGAGGGTCCCGCCGAGCAGCTGGCCAAGGTCCTCGGGATCCGAGATGTCGCAGCGCAGCGGACCCGACGAGCCGGTCCCGCGCATGTCGATGAACACCATGTCGCGCTCGCGGCGAAGCGCGTCGAAGCGCTGGGCCAGCAGCGGCCCGACTTCGGCCGCGCCCTGCCCCGGCCCGCCAGCGAGCAGCACCACCGGATCCGCCGCCGCCGCCCGCGAGGTCGCTGGGGCCACGAAGATCGTCAGCGTCACGCGCCGACCGTTGGGCGCGGCCCGGTTCTCCTCGACGGTCCACGTCCCACACTGGCCGTCAGCGATGCCCCCGCTTGGACACGCCACGAGCTCGACTCGCCCGGCGCCGGGCTCACTGGCCTCCGGCCCACACGCCGCCGCCCATGCCAAGCTGATGACGATCGCCAAGCCCAGCTGCCCGCGGGTTGGACCACGCGGTGAACAGTTGTCGCCAAAGCGCCGCGTTCGCATGGGCCGGCGAACCTAACACGTCAGCAGCGACCGGCTGACACCCACGGATCTTGCTGACATAATCGCGAGGACCCGTGTCGTGGATCTTTAGCTTCCTGCTGCTTTGCTACGCCCTCGTGCGGGTGGTCCTGCGCGTGCGTGGGCAGCTCCGCTGGCTGGCGATCCGCAAGACCTTGCCGACGCCGCCGCCGATGGTCGAGGCCCCTGAGCACCTCTCTCCTGGCCTGTCTGGGCTGTTCGTCACCAGCCGGACCCTGCGTGCCGAGCTTTGCCACTCGCGCCGAACCTTGACCGCGGTCGCCGTCCAAGATCCCGACGCGCCGCTCGGCCAGGTCCGCGACACCCGCTACCGCCGGGCCGTGATCGAGAGCTGGACGCTGATCAACACCTGGCTGCGCAGCGTCAACAAGCTCGGCGAGCTCGACGCCGCCGAGCTCGCCGACGCCCACATCAGCGCCGCCGCGATCGAGCAGCTCCGCGACGCGATGCACGACTCCTGGCGCGCGGCCAGCCAAGCCCGCGCGCTCGAGCCCTTCCCGATCGCGCAGCTCGTCGCCAACCAACGAGCGCTCGAGCAGCTCGAGCTCGAGCTCGTCGCGATCGAACGCGGCCTCGCCCGAGTCAACGAGCACCCCTACCGCCGCAGCAACCGCCGCAACAGCCGGCCAGGCAGCCCCCAAAGCATCGCCGCCCCCGGGTAGCCAAACCCCCGGAGCAGGCCGACGTAGATCGAGAACCCAAGCGGCACGATCCCCGCGAGCCCGCCCAAGCGCAGCAGCAGATCAAAGCCGACCAGCTCGATCGCCCGCTCGATCCCAAACCAAGCCCCCCACACCGCCACCCCAAGCCCCACGTTGCTGACCAGCAAGGCCCCCAGCCGGCGCGGCCCCATGCCCGGCAGCGCGCCAACCTTACGCGCGAAGCTCAGCCGCAGCACGGCGATGTTGGCGAACGCCCCGAGCGCGGTCCCGAGCGCGAGCCCGGGCGCTCCGAACTCGCGGTAGGTCGCCGCGTTGAACCCGATGTTGATCGCCACCGCCGTGAACGAAGCGAGCAACGGCACCCGCGGCTTGTCGAGCCCGTAAAACGCCGGCGCCAAGATCTTGACCAGGCCGTAGGGCAGCAGCCCGAGCACGTAGGCCTGCAAGACCATGGCCGTCGCGGCCGCCTCGGACGGCGTGAACGAGAAGTACAAGACCCGGACCACGGGCTCGGCGAGCAGGACCAGGCCAACGGTGCTCGCGGTCATCAGCATCCACACGGCGCTGACGCCCTCGCCGACGCTGGCCGCGAGCGCGCCCATGTCCTTGTTGGCCGCGTCCTCGCTGACCCGCGTGGTCGTGACCGTGGCCAGGGCGACGGAGAACACCCCGATCGGCAGGTAGAAGATCCGAAAGGCGTAGCTCAGCTGGGCGATGGGTCCGTCGCCGAGCGAGGCGGCGAACCGGGTGTTGACGAACAGGTTGATCTGCACGGCCGCGAGCCCGATCACGGCCGGGGCCATCAAGCGCAAGATCCTGCGGACGCCGGCGTGGCGGGTCAGGCCGCGCAGCCGCGGGAGCGGTCGATAGCCCAGGCGCCACAGCGCCGGGAGCTGAACCACCGCTTGGACCATGCCCGCGCCGAGCGTGCCCGCGCTCCAGATCACCACGCCCAGCCCCTCCTCGGGCCCGGCGATCACCAGGCCCGCGCCGACCAAGATGCTCGAGACGTTGAACATCGCGGGCGCCCACGCCGGGGCCATGAAGTGCTTTTGCGCGTTGAGCATGCCCATCCACACCGCGCTGACGCTGATGATCGTGAGCAGCGGCATCATGATCCGGGTCAGCAACGCGGCGAGGCGCAGCTTGTCGGCGGCCTCGGCCGGGGTCAGATCGCCGCCTTCGAAGTTGTTGGCGATCAGCCCGACCACCTCCTCGGCGAACACGATCCCCAGCAAGCTGATCGTCCCGGTCGCGAGCAGGACCCCCGCGAGCACGAGGTTGCCGAGGTGATAGGCCGCCTCCCGATCAGGGTCGACGCCCGGCGTCCGCTTGCCGACCAGCTCGGCGAGGAAGGTCGGCACGAACGCGCTGGCCAGCGCTCCTTCGGCGAACAAGTCACGCAGCAGGTTGGGGATCCGAAACGCGACCTGGTACGCGTCGGCGATCGCCCCGACCCCGAACAGGTGCGCGAACAAGACCTCGCGAACCAAGCCGAGCACCCGCGAGGCCGCGACGGCGATCGAGAGCCTGCCGGAAGTACGGAGTGTGTCAGCCACGGGTGCAGCCACGAGCGGGGAGTCTGCTTACAGATCGGCCCAAGCCGAAAAATCCAGCCAAGGCGCGCCGAGCGAAGGCCAGAACCCTGGCCGGCTGGACCGCGTAGGGTGGCTACCGAAGTTTCACTACATTGTAGGATGGCACCGCATGACTATCTAAGTACTTGATTTTATTGATTAAATTTATTTATCGTCGCTGGCATGCGCTTCGCTTTAGCGGGCCCCGAGACCCAAGGAAACCCGACCATGAACATCATCGCAGTCATTTCCAGTGTCCTCGTCCTCGCCCTTGGCGGCATCAGCCTGCTGCGCGGAGCAGGGTACGAAGTCGATCTTCGCAAGCAGCCCAACAACCGCCGTCTCGGCGGCCGTCGCGTGAGCGACCGGAGCTAAGCCCCTCGCAGGTGGGCGGGCCACAGCACCTCCACCAGCGTCAAGCCCTGCGCCGGCGCCGTCGACCCTGCTCGGGTCCGGTCGCCGCTGCGCAGGACCTCGTCGAGGCGCTCGGCGCCGAACTGCCCGCGGCCGACGGCGACTAGGGTGCCGGCGATGATCCGGACCATGTTCTTCAAGAAGGCGTCGCCGCGCACGTCGATCTCGATCACCGCGCTCGCGTCGGCGCCGTCGATCCGGCCGGGGTCGCCGACCAGCGGGTCGACCTGCGCGAGGGTCCGCGCGCGGATCTCGATCGAACGGATCCGTCGGACGGTCGTGCGGGCTTGGCAGTCGGCCGCGCGAAAGCCCGCGAAGTCGTGCTCGCCGACCAGCCGACCGGCGGCCTCGCGCATGGCGTCGACGTCGACCCGCCGCGGCAGGTGCCACTCGAACCGCTCGCTCAGGGGATCACGCAAGCTCGTGATCCGAATCCGGTAGCGGTAGTGCTTGCCGAGGTTGTGAAACCGCGGGTCAAAGGGCACGCCTTCGAGGTCGTCGACGATCCACGCGGCGCTCGCGATCAGATCGCGAGGCAGCGCCGCCGCGAGCCCGAGCAGCAGCCCCCGCGACGGGATCGCAAACGGCGGGTCAAAGCCGACGACCTGGCCCCGGGCGTGGACCCCCGCGTCGGTCCGGCTGGCCCCGCGGGTCCGCAGCGGCTGCTTGTAGAGCTTCGCGAGCGCCGCCTCGAGCTCCCCTTGAACCGTGCGGACCGAGCGGCCCGGCTGCCGGGGGTCGACCTGCCGCGCGAACCCATGGAAGTCGGTCCCGTCGTAGGCGAGGCGCAAGAGCGTGGCCATCGCGAGCATGATGCCCGAGAATCCAGCGCCCGTAGACCGGCCGGCAGCATTGCATACAATCGATTGGGGAGCTGGCGCGCGCCGGACCCGAGCCGCCGTGGATTTTCGCAAGACCTACTTCATCCTGCCCAACCTGTTCACGCTGGCCAGCGTATTTTGCGGCTTGTACAGCATCACGCTCACCGCTCGGCTCGGCGAAGACGGCGGCTCGAGCGATCAGGAGCTGCTCTACAAGGCGTCGTTGGCGATCGTGTTTGGCTTGTTGTTCGACGGCGCCGACGGCCGAATCGCGCGGCTGACCCGGACCCAGTCGGACCTCGGCATGCAGCTCGACAGCCTCGCCGACGTGATCACCTTTGGGGTCGCGCCGGCGATCTTGGTGTACCGCTGGGGCCTGCTCGAGCTCGGCCGCTGGGGCCTGGTCGTCGCCTTCGTGTTCACCGCCTGCGGCGCCCTGCGCCTGGCTCGGTTCAACGTGCTCGAGATGCGCGAGCAGATCGACAAGCTCCAGGCCCCACCCGACAAGCCCGAGGCCAAAACTAAGCCCGCGCAGTTCATCGGCCTGCCGATCCCGATCGCCGCCAACATGATCGTCGCGCTGGTGCTCGCCAACCACGCCGTTGGCATCACCGAGATCAGCAACCACGCCGCGATCGCGGCGTTCGTGCTGGTGCTCAGCTACCTGATGATCAGCCGGGTCCGGTTCCGCTCGTTCAAGGATCTGACCCTCAACAAGCGGACCGTCGCCGTGCTGATCGGCATCGCCGTGCTCGCCGTGATCGCGTTCGTCCGCATCAACGCGCCCGCGGTCTTGCTCACGCTGCTGAGCTTGTTCGTGATCCTCGGGCTCGCCGAGGAGGTCGTATTTTATCGCCGACGGCGGCGGATCGAGGCCGCGGACAAGCGCGCCGGTGAGCCCGACGACGACGAGCGCGAGGTCCTCGAGGAGCTCGGGGTGCCACCACCCGCTGACCCGTCCGCAGCGCACGACGGCTGAGCGCACGCGGTCAGTCTCCGCCGCACGCCGAGGGTGTCACGTTTTCGAAGGCGACACACCCGATGCAATGATCGAGCGCGCCGAGCTGGCGAGCATCGGATTGACGAGCGAGTCGATCGCCATTCGAATGTGCCACATTAGTGTCCCGGGTCGTCGAGGTCGAAGCGCTGGGTGAACACATTCGCGAAGCAAAACGCCGCCGCTTGCCAAAACCACACGCTGGTGATCAGGAACCCCACGCCGAACACGAGCAGCCCGAGGAACGACGCGAGCATGGTCGGGATCACGATCGCCCAGGCCTTCCAGTAGCCGCGGCCGCCCTCGCGCACGCGCCCGAGCGCCCGGACCGGATTGAAGATCTCGCGCGGATCGTAGGCCCGGCAGTAGTGCGACATGAAGCCCGGGATCGCGATCACGGCGAGCAGCCACAGCAGCGCCCCGACCAGCGCGAGCGGCCACGCCGACCACCACCAGCCGAGCACCATCGCGCTGATCCCAGGCCAGCCGTACCAGAGCATCCCCGCGAAGGTCATCCCTCCGTGCCGGAGCAGCTCCCCGGGTCGCTCCCACGCCGGCCACGCCGGCTCACCGTGATGCAGGCGATGCACGTAGCGGACCCGGTGGCCCATGTTGAGCAGCCAGCCGACGATCGGGACCAGCAGCCACAAGCCGCCGATCACGAGATCGCGGCGGGACTCGGAGGTTTGGAGGGGGAAACGCCAGGCGTTGGCGAGGCTCAGCGGCGCGCGTAGATCGATGGTCAGCGGGGCTGGGCGGGCGCGGGGCATCGCCGCGAGTATGCCCGAGTTGGAGACTGCCGGCGGCGTCGAGCTCCAGGAGAACGCCGATAACATGGTGCGGATCGAGATGCCGTAGGAGCCGGCAGCGCGCGGACGCTCAGGGCCCGCCCGGGAGCGGCGTGAGGATGACGTCGAAGGTGTCGCTGCGGAGGTTGGGGTCGACGTTGGTCGCGGTTCATGATTACGGAGAGGTCGGTGGGGGTCGCGGTATTGTTGTTTGGTGCAGCTTGGGTAAGCGGCGTAGGTCGCTCGCCGTGCCAGGCGAAATTGTAGTCCTCACGCCAATCGGGGGCGCCGGCTTCGCAGGCGCCGAGCACGGTTCAGGGCCGCTCAGCTCCCCCGCCAGGCCCCGCGTTCGCGCGCCCAGTCGCGCAATTGCGGCCCCACCACCTTGGCCAGATCGACCGCCTTGGGCCCGACCACGGCGACCCCGGTCGCGGCGACCGAGGCGATTAGGGCCTGGGTGAGCGCGATCGGGCCGACCGGGCGCGAGCCGAAGAACTGGCTGACGATCGGGGTCTCGACCATGGCGATCAATACGGCGGCCGAGCCGAGGCCGGCGGCGAGGACCGTGGGATCGCGGCCGCCGATCGCGAGGGTCTGGCCGAGCTGCGAGCCGACTAGGGTCAAGAGCGCGACGGTGTTGGCCCGCGTGCGCGAGCCGGTCATTCGGGCTGCCGCCCACGCGGCCGTGGTCGCGGCCGTGGTCACCGCTGCTCGCCAGGCGATGTCGCGGTTGAGGGCGGCCCCTAGCGAGGCCTCGGGGCCCTCGCTCAAGAGCTGCTCGGGCGCGGCGTGGGACGGGCGGCGCAGGGCGATCGCCAAGGCCGGCGCGGCGTCGGTCAGCAGGTTGACGACCAGCAGCTGCCGGGCGTTGAGCAATGAGCGGCCCTCGAATAGGCCGCCGATGACGGTAAAGGCGATCTCACCCAAGTTGCCGCCGACGAGCATTGCGACGGCGTCGCGCACCGATCGCCACAGCGCCCGGCCCTCGAGCACGGCGTCGACCAGGGTCTCGATTCGCTCGTCGGTCACGACCACGTCGGCGGCTCGGCGCGCGGCCGGGCTCGCGTGCTTGCCGAGCGCGACCCCGATGTCGGCGAGGCGGATCGCCGGGGCGTCGTTGGCCCCGTCGCCGGTCATGCCCACGACCCGTCCGCGGCGCTGGAGCGACTCGACGATGCGGACCTTTTGCGCGGGCGTGACCCGGGCGAACACGGCGATGTGTTCGATGCGTTGATCGAGGGCGGCGTCGTCGAGGCGATCGAGCTCGGCGCCGGTCAAGCTGGCGGCGTGGCCGGGCCCGATCAACCCGAGCTCGCTGGCGATCGCCTCGGCGGTGTGCGGGTGATCGCCGGTGATCATCACGACGTCGACGCCGGCCTTGCGCAGGGCGTCGATCGCCTGCTTGGCCGTGTCGCGGACCAGATCGGCGAACGCCACGAACCCGCGGAAGCACAGCGACTCGACGTGGCGATCGGCGATGCGCTCGCGCGGGTCTAAGCTGCGCTCGGCGACGGCGAGGACCCGCAGCCCGCGACCGGCGAGGGACTCGGCCGCGCGTTGCAAGGCCGCGCGGCGAGCCTCGTCGAGCGGCTCGGCGTCGGCGCCCACGCTCGTGCACAGCGGGATCACCCGCTCGGGCGCGCCCTTGATGCTGATCTGATCGCGGCCCCCGGCGTCCGCTGCAATCCGGCCGTGGACGGCGTGGTAGCCCCGGCCGGGCTCGAACGGCAGCTCCGACACGCGCTCGAACCCGGCGAGGTCGGCCCGGCGATGCAGCCCGATCGCGTGGGCGCCATCGATCAGCGCGCGGTCGGTCGTGTCCGTGAGGGTCTCGGTGTCGGCGATCGGCGAGGCTCGCAGGGCGACGCGCAGGACCTCGCGCAGGTCGTCGTGATCACCGAGCGCGTCGAGCTTGGCCTCGGCGACGCCATCGGACACGAACCGCAGGCGGATCCGGCCCTCGGTCAGGGTCCCGGTCTTGTCGGCGCACAGCACATCGATGCGGCCGAGGGCCTCGACCGCCCGCGGGTTGCGGACCAGCGCGCCGCGCTGCGACAAGCGGCGCGCGGCCGCGAGCTGGGCCATCGTCGCGAGCAAGGGCAGGCCCTCGGGCACCGCCGCGACCGCGAGCGAGACCCCCGAGGAGATGACCTCGGCCGGCGGCCGCTCGAGCGAGAGGCCCGAGCTCATCAACACCGCGCCCGCCAGCGCCGCGACCGGGGCCGTGAAGTTGGTCAGCGCCTCGAGCCGGGCCTCGACGCCGGTCGGCGGGGCCCGGCGGATCCGGGCGCTGCCTCGCCGCGCTTGGGTGTCGTCGCCGATCGCGGTCACGACCGCGAGGCACTCGCCCGCGGCGACGCTGGTGCCCTCGAACACCATCGAGGTCCGATCGGCGACGGCGGCCGCGAACGAGGCGTTGGAGGTCTTGCTGATCGGCAGCGACTCGCCGGTGAGGCTCGACTCGTCGAGCTCGAGCCCGCGGGCCTCGATGATCCGGGCGTCGGCCGGGACCGAGTCGCCCGCGGCGAGCTTCAAGACGTCGCCGACGACGACCTCGGCCGGGCTGATGATCTGCTCGCTCCCGCCACGCACGGCCCGGACGCTGACCTGCTCCGACACGTCGAGGGCCCGCAGCGCCTCATCGGTGCGGTAGCGCTGGACCGCCCCGATCCCCGCGTTGAGCCCGACGACCGTGGCGATCATCGCCGAGTCGACGAGCGATCCGGTCAGCGCCGAGAGCCCGGCCCCGGCCACGAGCACCGGCGCGAACGGGGTCGCGAATTCGCCGACGATCATCTCGATGAACCGCGACCACGGGCTCGGCTTGGCGAGCTCCGGCGCGCGCTTGCCCGCGGCTTGCGAGGCGCTCAAGCCCGCGCGCGAGCTCGCGAGCCGCTCGAGCACCTGCTCGACCTCGAGCGCGTGCCAGGGGATCAGGTCGCTCGCGACCTGCGCCCGGCTCGGGCGGACGCTGCGAGCGAGGCGGACGCCGTTGGCCATGGCCAGCAGCGCGGTCGCGTTGGCGGCCAGCATCACCCGCCGGACCGTCCGCTCCCGGATCCCGCCGACCGACAGGACCAACCCGGACACGGCCTCGACCATCGCGAGGTAGACGGACTGCTGCGACGTCATCGTGGCCGTCCGCACGGCCTCGATCACCAGCTCGGCGTCGGCGAAGCCGCGCATGCAGATCAGCGACGCGCCCCACGGCGTCGGCGCTTGGCGGTTGTACAGGCCGACGCCGAGGTCAGCGGCGGCCAACGCTGGCGTCGGCTCCTCGCTGATCAGGCACACGCCGTGGCCGTCGCGCTGCAAGCTGCGGATCGAGTCGAGCAGCGCGTCGCCCCCGGCGACCGTGCGATCGGGCTCGGCCCACCGGTGGCACTGCTCGGGATCACCCGCGCAGACCAGATCGATCCCGGCCCGGCGGACCGCGGCGATGAACGCCTCGACGGCTGGATCAGGCATCGGGATCAGCGAGATCAAGCCGACGATCTCCGCGCGATGCTCGAGCCCCAAGATCAGGCCGCCGGGCTCGCGCAGCGCCGCGACCTGTTGCTCGAGCTCTGGCTCGAGCGCACGACCGAGCTGAGCTAGCGGACCGATCCGCCACTTGCCTTCGTCCCGCAGCGCGCTCGGATCGCTCATGTCGAGCATCCGCATGGTGTTGCGCCTCGCGTCGCGCTCGTTGAAGCCATGCACGGCGACCACGGCCTCGACTCGGACCCCGCCCGGGCGCATCGCGCTGGCCGGGACCACGACGACGCTGATCCGATCGAGCATCCGCAAGCTCTCCGGATCGATCACGATCGTGCCGTGGCGAGCGAGCGCGTGGCCGAGATCGGCGGCGAAGGCCTCGCGCCCGAGCAGCGCCGGCTTGGGCACGCCGCCAAACACCGACGCGGTCGAGCCTGCGAGGTCGCGGCTCGCGACGAAGCTAAACCCAAACGCCCCGGCCGTCGCCGCTAGCGCCCGGCTCGTGTAGTGCTCGATGGGTCCGCGCGGCGCCGGCCCAGCCCGCTCGCCGCCGGCCGGCGCCGCCCGGAGATGATCGTCGGCCTCGCCGCCGAGCAGCGCCTCGGCCTTGGCCCACGCGTCGCCGCGCGCCGCGAACTCGCGGATGCGCAGCGCCCGACTGACGGCCCCGACGACCGGCCCGCTCAGCCCTTGCAGCAGCGCCTGCGACAGCGATCCGGCCACGTGGAGCACCACCTCCGCCCGCGTCGGGCCGATGCTGTCCTCGATCCACCCGCGCATCTGCGGGACGTGCTCGAGCAACGAGGTCAGCGCGGCGAGGTCGATCTCGGCCGGGACCACCGGGACCCGCAGGACCCGCATCGCCAACCCGAGCCCGAACACCGCCGCGTCCCCGCCGATCTCGAAGGTGCTGCGCAGCAGCGGCTCGGGATCGCCAGGAAACGGCCGGCGCCCCTCCCAGCCCACCACGCCCCTGCGCCCCAATTCGGCCTCGACCGCGGCGACGATCTCGAGCAGCCTCGCGGCCGCGATCGGCTGGCCGACGAAGCTGACGACCATGCGCCCGAGCGCCGCGTTGAGTCGAGCCCACTCGACCTCCGGCGAGCCCTCCAGCGCCTCACGCAAGGCCACCGCGAAGCCTTGGACCTCCGCGGTCCGAACCTCGACGTAGGCTCGCTGCTCGCCCACCCACACCCGCCGGTGCAGGCGCGCGCCGGTCCAGGCCTCGCGCAGTCTGTGCCCCCATTCGGCGACCTTCATGGGATGACCCAAGCACGGCCTGGGATGCAAACAAGGCTGGGGTCTGGCTTGCGATCGTCGCTGCGCGCGCCATCCTGCCCCCGCCCATGAGCTTCGACGCCCTGACCTTCGACAACTCTTTCGTGCGCTCGCTGCCCGCCGATCCCGAACTCGAGAATTTTCGCCGCAAGGTGCTCGGCGCCTGCTTTTCGCGCGTCGAGCCCACCGCGGTCAGCGAGCCCGAGCTGCTCGCCTGGTCGCCCGAGGTCGCGCGGCTGCTCGGCCTGCCCGAGCAGCCCGCTGCTGCCCAGCGATCCGCCTACGCCGAGGTGTTCGGCGGCAACCGCCTGGTCGCGGGCATGGAGCCCTACGCCGCTTGCTACGGCGGCCACCAGTTCGGCAGCTGGGCCGAGCAGCTCGGCGACGGTCGGGCGATCAGCTTGGCCGAGGTCGTCACCGCGCCGGCCAGCGATCGCGGCGCGCAGCGGCTCGAGCTCCAGCTCAAGGGCGCCGGTCCAACGCCCTACTCGCGCACCGCCGACGGCCGAGCCGTGCTGCGCTCTTCGATCCGCGAGTTCTTGTGCAGCGAGGCCATGCACCACCTCGGGGTCCCGACCACCCGCGCGCTGAGCTTGGTCGGCACCGGCGACGCGGTCGTCCGCGACATGTTCTACGACGGCCACGCCAAGCCCGAGCCCGGCGCGATCGTCTGCCGGGTCGCGCCCTCGTTCCTGCGGTTTGGCAACTTCGAGCTGTTCGCCGCCCGCGGTGATCAGCGGATCCTTCAGCAGCTCGCCGACTACGCGATCACCACTCACTTCCCCGAGCTGCTCGACGACGCGCCGCTCGGGCCGGCCAGCTACGCGGCATGGTTCACCGAGGTCTGCCGGCGGACCGCGATCATGGTCGCCCATTGGATGCGGGTCGGCTTTGTCCACGGGGTCATGAACACCGACAACATGTCGATCCTCGGCCTGACCATCGACTATGGCCCGTATGGGTGGATCGACGACTACAGCCCCGATTGGACCCCCAACACCACCGACGCCGGCACCCGCCGCTACCGCTTCGGCAATCAGCCGCGCATCGCCGCCTGGAACCTGGTCAAGTTCGCGACGGCGCTCCAACCATTGGTCGGCGACACCGGCCCGCTCGAGGACGGCATGCGGGCGTTCTCCGCGACCCTCGAGCACGAGTCGCTGACCGGCTTCGCGGCCAAGCTCGGGCTCGCGTCGATCGACGATGAGCCCGGCATCGAGCTGGCCAACACGTGCTTGCGCGTGCTCCAGCTCGTGGCCACCGACATGACCCTCTTTTACCGAGCGCTCGCCGACGTGCCGATCCGCGCCGACGCCAGCGACGACGAGCTGCTCGCCCCGCTGCGCGCCGCTCACTACGAGGAGCTCACGCCCGACGCCGAGCGCCAGACCTGCGAATGGCTGCGCTCGCTCGCCGAACGGGTCCGCGCCGAGCAGCGCGACCCAATCGCCCGACGGGCGCAGATGCACGCCGCCAACCCTAAATACGTGCTGCGCAACTATCTCGCGCAACAGGCGATCGACGCCGCACAAGCCGGTGATTACGCGCTGATCCACGCGCTGCTCGAGGTCATGCGGGACCCCTACGGCGATCAGCCCGGCCGTGAGCGGTTCGCCGAGCGCCGGCCGGACTGGGCCAAAAATCGCGCCGGCTGCTCGATGCTGTCGTGTAGCTCTTAAATAATCATTGACGCCGGCCCCAACCCCCGGCAGCGTCGCCCGCCGTGACGCCAAGGTTGCTGATCCTCGACGCCTACGACGAGGCCGGTCGCGCGGGCCTAGCCCGCGCCAACGCGACCTTCGCCGGTGAGCTCTACCGCCGAATGCTCGCCGGCTTGGCGCCCGAAGCCCAGCTCGACCTCGTCGAGTTCTCGACCGCGGCCGGGTTCGTGCTCCCGACTGGGGTCGCGCTGAGCGACTACGACGGCGTGCTGTGGACCGGCTCGAGCATGACCGTGCACCACGACACCCCGGCCGTCCGCGAGCAGCTCGCGTTCGCCCGGGCCGCCTTCGCGGCGGGCGTGCCGAGCTTTGGCAGCTGCTGGGCGGCGCAGGTGGCCGTAACCGCGGCCGGTGGTCGCTGCGAGCCAAACCCCAAGGGCCGCGAGTTTGGGGTCGCTCGTCGGATCACCCCGACCGACGCCGGCCGAGCCCACCCGATGTACCAAGCCAAGCCGGCGGTGTTCGACGGCCTGACCAGCCACGAGGATCACATCGTCGAGCTCCCGCCCGGCGCCGTGGTCCTCGCCGGCAACGAGTTTTCACCGGTCCAAGCGGTGGTCGTCGAGCACGGCCGCGGCAGCTTTTGGGCCGTGCAGTACCACCCCGAATATGCGCTCGCCGACATCGCGGCCCTGTCGATCGCCCGCGAGGCCCAGCTGCTCGCGCAGGGCTTTTGGCCCACCCCGGCCGACGCCGATCGCTACCGGGCCGAGCTCTTGGCCCTGCAGGCCGAGCCCGATCGCGCCGACCTACGCCTGCGCCTAGGCATCGACGACGACCTGCTCGAGCCCTCGATCCGCACGCGCGAGGTCGCGAACTGGATCCGCACGTCGAGGATCCCCCGCTCCAAGTAGCGCGTCTACCGGGTCTTCACCGCTCGCAGCCGCAGGCCCAACCCGAGCACCATCAAAACGGCCAACCCGAACGCTGCGCCGAAGCGGTTGAAGTCCTGGACCTCGCAGCTAGCCCGGTTCCCGCGGTCGGCCGCTGCGGCCACCCTCGTCCCACGCTCTAGCCGGTAGTCAGCGGCGCCGATCTCGACGAGGAGGTCGCGCTCCGTGAGTGGGGCATCCGGCGAGACCTTGGCGCTAAAGCGCAGCTCGTACACGAGCGCGGCAGGGTCAATGTCGTCGCTAACCGCCGTACAGTTCACGCAACGCACCTCGAGATCCTGCACGACCACGCCCTCGCCGAGCGAGACCGAAACCCCGGGCCAGGGCACCAAGCGGCCCTTGATTGTGGCGGACAGGTTTTCATGGGTCTCGCCCGCTTGCAGCGATGGCAGGGCTGCGTGGAGCAATCCAACTGGTTCGGTCCGCACCTCAAACGCCGTATGTGCGACCAGCGACGCCGAATCGCTGACGAGCTCGGCCCCGGGCCCGCTGCCGAAGATCGGCTCACCCGGAATTGTGTGGCTGATCCCCGGGAGCACGTCGTAGTCGACCTTGACCGCGTGGGCCCCCGGGACCGTCGGGACGAAGCGCGCCCCGTAGACCCCGTCGTTGGGGATTCCATTATCGTGCTGACCGTTATCGAACATCGGGACCGTCCAGCTTTGTCCCAACCCGGAGATTCGCGCGGCAACCTGAGCCGCGCCGATCCCATATTCGCCATGGTCCACGCTCCCGAGGATCGTGACCTCCTCGCCGATCGTCCACACCGGCCGCGCCACCCAAGCGTCGGCCGCATAGCCCGCGTGGTCGAAGGACGCCAGCCAGCCCACTTCGATCTGCGGCCGCGCGTCGGCGGGGACTTGACTCGCGTCCACGCGCATCGTCCACACACCCGGCTCGGGCGCGTCGATGGTGATTCGGCGGTAGATCGCCTCGAGCTCGCTGTCGTTGTTCGCCGGGTTCGAGACCATCCCGCCGGGCGACTCGAGCACGAAGCCCAGCGAGTTGAACGCCGGAGTCGTGCCCGCGGCTGTCACGACAAAGGGGCCGCCGAGCCACCCGACCTCCAAAGCGGCGGCACCCGCGGGCACGGCGAATTGGTGAGACTCCGTGTCGGACGCCGCGGCGAGTGGCGCCCGCTCCTGCAAGGCCACGGCGTCGCCCGCGACCAACGCCTTGGACATCGCCGCGTAGACCTTGGCCGCGTGGGCCAACGACCCGCCCGCGCCTTGTTCGTCGCCAGCGTAGAAGTGCCAGCCGCCGCAGCTATCGGCCAACCATTGCGCCAACTCCATGTTTGGCTCGGCCCCGGTCGTGATGACATTGACTCGCATCCCAGCCTCGGCGCAGATCTGGCTGGCGATGCTCGGGTCGTCGACGACCCAACGCGGGACACCGCGGCAGTCACCGGCCTTGGATGTCACGCTAAACCGCGCGTCGGTGAGCAAGACGACCTCCCGGTCTCCGGCCGGCGCCCCTGCGTGTGCGAAGGCGTGCTTGGCTCCCTCGAGCACGGCGCATAGATTGGTCCCGTTGTTCTCCCCGACGTAGGCGCCGACCCCGGCGCGATAGAGTTTGACCGCCTTTAGCTTAAGGTCGATCGGCTCGCCCAGGACCATCTCTTGGGTCCCCGGTTGCGGCGCTTGGATCTGGTGGTTGATGACCTCGGCCCATTGCATCGGCCAGAGATCGTCGCCGAACCCGTAGATCCCCGCCTTCCGACCTTTGTCGACCGACTTGGTTGAAGTATTCGGCGCCGTCAACGGCATAGACCCAGCCGGGCGCGCCGTTGGTCGCCTTGATCATGGATCCCGACGCGTCGATGACGATCATCGACCAGTCGAACAATGCCTCAATATCGGTGTAGTCCGGGACGTTCCAGGTGCAGAAATTTGGGTCGCCGTCGTTGGGCGGGAGCTCGAGGTCATCGTTGTATTGACCGTTGAACTGCAGCCCGCCCCAGACCGACTTGGCCTGGTCCCAGCAATTGTAGTCCTCGGGCGCGTGCATGTTCGGGTTCGCATGGGCGCGCCCGAGCAGCGAGTGGTTGTGCCACAGGCTCACGCCATCGTCGTCAAAGTGGACGTGCGAGTTGGCGTCACACCAATGTGCCTTCCCAGCATGTGCCGACATGATACATGATGTGCCACCCTCGCAAATTGCGCGGGTCCAGCCATCGCCGCTGATGCCTGCCGTGCAGCGGCCCTCGCCCGAGCCGAAGCCGGTGTCGCAGTTGTAGTCGTTGAGGCACTGTGCTCCCCAGTTCGGCCAAGCCTCGTGGCCGCCGAACGGAAAGCTGATCGTTCCCAAGGGGTCGTACAGGACACACACAGCATGCGGTCCGGAGCCGCCCGCCGCTGCGCATTGACTCGCAGACACGACGCCCCACGCGTCCACCATGGCAGGGGTCCAGGGATCGCCATCCACCAGATAAAAACCATCGTAGTCGCCGCCATCATTGATGCAGGAACGATGACGGATGCAGCGAGCGCCGCCGGCACAGCTCGATGTCGGGAACCCCGAGCACGACGCGTCCTTGCTAAGCGACTTGCCCCAGTTCGCGCAGAACCCGAGGTCCTTCGCTTCGCTGTACTCGTCTGGTAGGTCGTAGAAGTAGTGCCCCCACTCGTGGGCGAGCACTTGACCCATGTTCTCGCCGCTGCCTTTCGCGGGCGTTTGAAACTGCAACAAGATCCGGTTGCCGTTGGCCAGGGACCTGGGGCCCTTGGTCACGAACACATCGGTCTCGAGCGCCCCGTAGTCGAAGGTGACGGACTCGAAGTAGTGTTGGCCGTTGGTGACGGTCCAGAGTCGTCGCGAGGCGTGGCGAAACACGTCACAGTAGGCTTCTTCGTCGAGGCTCGTCACTCCGAGCGCGCCGAGATCCTCCGGCTTGAAGTTCGCCCGAACCTCCATCGATGAGGTCCCGTCGCCCTTGTCGATGAGCGTTGGTTTGGCGCCAAAGGCGTCGCCGGAGCCCCAGGCCATGGCTACGAATGCGACGGCCTGGCCGATGATTCGAGGTGAGACGAAGTAAGGTAGTTGCGCCATGGTATTCAAGTAGCAGCCAAGCGCAGTGAGTCCTGTCATGCAGCGAACTGTTTTTCGGGAACAGATCAGCGCGAGCCCGATCGTGGGTATGGAGCCGATCGAAGCCACACAACCCCAGCGCCGCTGCCATCGCCGTCTCGAGCGAGCCCGGATTTTTGGGAGCTGAGGCGATTGGCGCCCGATTCGCCGGACGCGGGCGAGGGTGCCGCTCCCATTCCAAGAGATCGGCCCTGTACCATGGGTCATTCCGAAATGGCGCAGCGGAACCCTGCGGCAGGGCCGGCCTGTAGACCGGCGAGAGGTCCGCCGCCTTGGTCTCGCCACGCGAGGTGCAACCTACCGATACTCGCGTTGTGCTCCGGCGTGGCTCGGAAGTTCCCCCCCTTGTCGACCTTGAAGGGACCGCTTTGCGGCCCCAGTGGGTCCGCGCCGAGCTCGGCCTCCCCCGGCCCAAGCCAGTCCGCCACAAACTCGCTGACGTTGCCGACCATGTCTTGGACACCATACGGACTGTCCCCCGCTGGCGAGTGGCTACCCACTGGTTCGGCCATCCCCGTGCCGCAACCGTACTCGTTGCCCTCGCCCCACTCCTCGGCGGGTGTCGCCATGCTCGCGTAAGCGCAGCTCGGTTCTTCGTTCCCCCACGAGTAGGTGCGGCCATCGGTGCCCCGACCCGCTTTCTCCCATTGTGCTTCGGTGGGCAGTTCGGCGCCCCGCCACTCGCAATAGATGAGCGCCTCGAGCCAGCCTATGCACGCTACGGGGTAGTCATCGAGGCCGGCCTGGCCCCAACGACATCCATTGGTTCGGTCGTCCTCCGGATCCTCCGCCGCAGGCGGCGTGCACACGCCTGCGTTCACGCAGGCGCGATACTCACCGAAGGTGACCTCGTGGCGGTCGATGTGAAACTGCGACATCTGGACCACCTGCTCGGGCATCTCGAGCTCCTCGAGGTAGTCCAAGTTCGTGGAGCCCATGATGAACGGCCCCTCGGGGATGCAGATCATCCCTGGGTACTGGGACGCGCATGGGGGCTCGTGAGCGTCGCCGTCGCCGTCGCCGTCGCCGTCGCCGTCGCCGTCGCCGTCGCCTGCTTCGGGTCGGTCGCCGTCGGCGTCGGTGTCGGCGTCGCCGAGGGCAGGTCCACATCCCGTGGAGCCCAGCAGCGTCGCCGCTAGGCACCCCACGGTGATGTCACGTGCTCGTTTGCGGATCAGATCGTATTGCAGCATCGTTCCTCGCTTCAATCTAGTAGCCCGAAACCGCCCAAATGCTCGCGCCGAGCAGCACCGAGTCCGTGCCCTCGGCGTCGGGAGGGATTGCGCTCCCGCTCCGGCGCTAGTGTCCCGTGGTGGAAGTCCTCGTGGCGCCTCGCGCCGGAATTTTCGGCGAGGGCTAGGAGCCGAAACGCAGTTGTACCGGGCGTACTACACGGTTTCG
>Ga0114946_10000886_pt1 | contig 20515 bp, 22 predicted proteins | sample WalLakDeSediment_FD_88676 | JGI IMG/M metagenome (GOLD analysis project Ga0114946, IMG submission 88676) | Lake sediment microbial communities from Walker lake, Nevada to study Microbial Dark Matter (Phase II) - Walker Lake 11/02/13 Deep Sediment | ecosystem: Environmental > Aquatic >...
AACATTAATTGCTAGCTAAAAGAGGCATTAAAAATTTGACCGATTAGTACTTCTCGGCTTAATGCATTGCTGCACTTACACCTGAAGCCTATCAACGTCGTCATCTTCAACGGGTCAATGAGTTTTAATCTTGAGGTAGGCTTCGAACTTAGATGCTTTCAGTTCTTATCCCTTCCCAACTTAGCTACCCAGCTATGCTCCTGGCGGAACAACTGGTACACCAGAGGTTGGTTCGTCCCGATCCTCTCGTACTAGGGACGACTCCTCTCAAAACTCAGCGCCTGCGGTAGATAGGGACCAACCTGTCTCACGCATATTTCTCACTTATTACTAAGTGTATGGACTATATCACCACCCCGACTTACAGTCGGGGGACCAGCGTATTATGGAAGATTTTACCTCCCATCCAGTTGTAAAATACAACTAAGTCTCTACGGCTCATCTGACCTAAAATCAGACTTGCCTCGGTATTATCCATAAAAATACAGGTTTAAAGTTTCTATGGACTTCACCGATATCAGCTAGTTTTTGCACTAATCATTACTGACTAGCGCCGCCTGTTCCAAATTGGAACCACGGTCTGAACCCAGCTCGCGTACCACTTTAATGGGCGAACAGCCCAACCCTTGGGAGCTTCTCCACCCCCAGGATGTGATGAGCCGACATCGCTGTCGGAATTTTTCTCTTCTTGCGAAGAGGATCGGACTATATCTTCACCAAGCACTCAATATTTTGAGTGCGCGGGCTGGCGTATTAGCTCTCTTTTGATAGAACTCCGATTCTTAAGGAATCAAGTCTCTACGGGGTTATAACCCAATTTATAATACATGGAAGGAATCAGAATATCCTTCAGTATAATTCTTAACTGAGGAATTGAAAACGAAAGAAATCGAATTCGGTAATATTCCTTGTCTTTGTTAAGTTTCGCCTCTAATCCTAGAGCCTTTATCTTCTTTAGCAATATTTTCTGATCCTTTACGCTAAACTGTTGAGTGTTGAGGTAAACATCTGATTTACTACACATGCTTCCGTCATCCATAAACCATATCCCTAAAATTACAGAATCAAGTTTCAGATTAGAAGGAACAACCTTTTTTCTTTTACGATACAACCACTGGTGTATCTTACTCAATTCCGGATGTTGTTTGGTAAAAAATCTATAAGCAATCCTTTTGCCATTTCCTCTCCTTATTTTCGGAGGAGAAATGCAAATGTCCCTCAGTATATTGAATTTCCAATCAACATACTCTTTTGCTTCAATCCCATGGTTCATCTCTAAAAAAGCGTCTCTTCTGCCGGGCATAATTCTCAAATAACCGTCTCCCAGTAAGGATCCAATAATTACAGATTTTTGTAGTTGGGTTAAACTTCCCACGGTATTGTCCATATAATATTGGTACATTATACCATATGGAGTCCACCGTTATAAGCCAAATTTGTTATATGACATTACTGCCATAGCACCCCGATGTAATCTACATAAGGTGCCGAACAGGGCCGTAAATATGGACTTGCGGGCCCTACTAGCCTGTTATCCCCGGGGTAACTTTTGGCTGATGATCTTCCCCTTTTCTATAAAAAAGGGTCGGTTCACTAAGTTCTGCTTTCGCACCTGCGCGGCATATCCGCCTTGCAGTCAAGCCGGCTTGTGCCTTTACACTATCGCTCCGATTTCCATCCGGAGCTAGCCGACCTTAATAAACGCCTCCGCTACCTTTTAGGCAAATTTGTTAATCTTAAAACTCTTGGAATTTTAAAAGTTTTAAGTTTTGGATTGGTTAGCGGGCGCTGATTGGTGCTAACCGTCTACCAAATCTCTATGTCGCCACAGAGTTCAGACTGTATCACTACCCCACTATAACAAAGTATAGTTGGGGGCTCGACGTGCAGTCGTTGAGGGTGTCCTCGATAAAATCGGGACTTCCCTGCTGATTGTCCGCACCAAAAGATTATTACTGAGTTTTAGCAAAACTAAGTACTTTTGGATACTCGGATATTCCAGCATATTAGTCGAGTTTGCTCTAAGAATTACTTCTTAGAGGCCCCATAAAGTTAAGGCAAGCGCCCCACTTAAACTGACCACCTCCCACTGTTTTCCGCTTTTTCAGCAGAGTTAGTCTTAATGTTTCAAAAGAGTGGTGTTTCATCGGCGACTCCATCCCGCCCGAAAGCGGAACTTCAAAGTCTCCCACCTACGCTACGCATCTAAAACAATAAGACAATAGGAAGCTACAGTAAAGCTCCCGGGGTCTTTCCGTCTAGCCGCAGGTAACCGGCATCTTCACCGGTATTGCATTTTCACCGGGCTCCTCGTTGAGACAGTCCCCAAGTCGTTAAGCCTTTCATGCGGGCCGGAACTTACCCGGCAAGGGATTACGCTACTTTAACACGGTTATAGTTACCGCGGACGTTCACTGGCGCTTAGCTCGGTCAGCCGACATCTTGCGACATCAACCGCCAAGTTTAACGTTCCAGCACTGGTCAGGCCTCAGCCCCTATACATCCTCTTACGAGTTAAGCAGGGACCTGTGTTTTTGATAAACAGTCGCCTGGGGTACATTTGTTGTAGCCACGTTAGACGTGGCAGTCCTTATTGCGAACTTACGGACACTTTTTTGCCGAGTTCCTTAACGAGGTTTCACCCGTTCACCTTGGCACATTTATGCCAGCCTACCTGTGTCGGTTTGCGGTACGGATCAAACAAATAATTAGCTCCTGAAAAGCTTTTCTCGGCAGCCTTGTCTTTGAGGCGATCGGATTGCTCCGATCTGGAAATCCAATAATCTTCTCAAAGATTTTGATTGCGTCCCTTTTCAGAATTATATGCTTGAGGGCCGGAATATTAACCGGCTGTGCATCTTACGATTCCATTAGGAATCGAAATTAGCTCCGCCTAACCCTTGGTTGATCACCATTGCCAAGGAAACCTCAGGCTTTCGGTGTCAGGGGCTCTCACCCTGATTGCGGTTACTCATGCCAACATTCTCACTCGAGTACTCTCCAGCAAATCTCGCGATTCACCTTCGCAGCGTACTCGATGCTCCCCTACCCCTTAAATTTTTTAAAAAAAATATAAAGCCTTATCTTCGGTATTGAGCTTAGCCCCGGAAATCTTCGGTGCGGAACTCCTTAGTTAGTAAGCTGTTACGCACTTTTTAAAGGATAGCTGCTTCTAAGCTAACCTTCTAACTATCACAGGAATTCCACTTCCTTAAAAACACTTAGCTCAAATTTAGGGACCTTAGATTAAGATCTGGGCTGTTTCCCTTTTGACCTCGAAGCTTAGCCCTCAAGGTCTGACTCCGAGAAGTTACCCACAGTATTCGGAGTTTGGTAGGAATATCTACCTAAAAGGCACGATAATCCTTCCAGTGCTCTACCCCCATGGGTAAATAAATACTCGGGCTAGCCCTAAAGCTATTTCGGGGAGAACCAGCTATTACCAAGCTCGATTAGCTTTTCACTTCTTACCACAGCTCATCGGAAAGTGTTGAACGACTTATCCGTTCGGGCCTCCCTCCGATTTTCATCGGAGTTCACCCTGGCCATGGCAAGCTCGCTTGGCTTCGGGTCCCAAATACTCAGCGTGCGTATAAATACGCTGCGCGCTTTTAACACTCGGTTTCCCTATGTCTCCGCCCCAAAAGGGCTTAGACGGGCTAAGTATCTGGACTCGTTGGCTCGTTCTGCAAAAAGCACAGCGTCACCCTGATCTTGCGATCAGAGCTCCGCTTCTTTGTAGGCAAGACGGTTTCAGGTTCTATTTCACCGCCCTCAACGGGCTACTTTTCACCTTTCCCTCACGGTACTGGTTCACTATCGGAGATATCGTAGTATTTAGCCTTGGCCGAATAGTTCGGCCTGTTTCTCTCGAGGCTTTCATTTCTCGAGATACTCAAGAAAAATAACAAGGAGCACAAAGTGATTTTCAAATACGGGGCTATTACCCTCTTTGGCGTTCCTTTCCAGGAAACTTCTTTTAACCATACTTTGTCTAAGTATTCTCCCTCGAAAGTATTCCAGTGCACCCGGAATGCTCCCGACATTATTCCCTTACAACCCCGAAATATATAAATACTTCGGTTTAGGCTCTTGCCTTTTCCCTCGCCGGTACTGAGGCAATAAACTTCGTTCTCTTTTCCTCCGCTTACTAAGATGTTTCACTTCAGCGGGTTTGCTGATCCGTGTTAAACACGGAACTGTTCGCGTTTATGGCGCGAACGGGTTTCCCCATTCGGAAATCTCCGGATCAAAGGTTGAGTGACACCTCCCCGAAGCTTATCGCAGTCACCCCACGTCCTTCATCGCCTCGATATCCCAAGGCATCCACCGTCTGCCTTTAATAAATGCAATTAATTACCTACGTTTTTAGCTAGCAATTAATATTCACATTTTAAGGTTCGTCATAAGAAATTAAAAACCGCTTTTGGAGCGGTTCTCTGAGGACAAATTAAAGCCCCAACACTTAACCGCTTCCTTTATTAGATATGGTCTTTAATTTTATCATGATCAATTACCATTATACCTTTTCAAAAGAGCCTGTCAAGGGCTTGGTTGGCTAATTTATCAGCTTCTTTGTTTTTTTCTCTTGGAATTAAAGTGAATTCCACTTTACCGAAATCAATTTTCAGGTTCCAGGCCTGTAGAAATAAACATTGTATCCTCGGCTCTAAAATTTTATATTCTCCATTAAGCTGTTTTATCAAAAGTTCGGAATCCGATCGCACCTCTGCTTCCGTTTCTTTTATTTTCTTTTTTCCAAGAACAGCTTTTGTTTTTTTTAAAGCAAAAATAACTGCCGCGTATTCAGCCTGGTTATTGGTTCCTTCGCCGATAAATTCAAAATATCCTTTTCCGTCAATAACAGCTCCGATGCCCGAAGGCCCGGGGTTTCCTCTTGATGCGCCATCCGTATAGATAACAACTTTTTTCATGTTTTATCTGATTTCGTATTCGATCCTTACGTTAACCTTTATTTCATTCTCGCCCGGCTCAATGGGCACCTCGGGAATTTCTTCTGACGCTGCATCAAGAGCCGCCTCTCTGTATAGAGGAAAATAATAATCTCTCTCTTCTGAAAAATTAACGATCCTGCCGACTTTCACGCCGAGACTGGAGGCAATTTCTGCAGCTCTTTTTTCAGCTTCTCTGATGGCTTTTTCTCTGGCTTCTTTTTTAAGCTCCTCTTCATCACTGATCAGAAACTTAAGCCGGTTAACCCTATTGGCTCCGGCCCTGATAGCACCGTCAATTACGGAGCTAACATGTTGCAGATCCTTTAATCGAACCTCCAGCACATTGCTGACCTCATAAGAGGATAAAATCCTTTCCCTTTTTTCGTTATCGTAAGAGTATATCGGTCTGACGTTAAACCCGGCTGTTTTAATATCTTTTTCCTCTATGTTTTTTTCTTTCAGATGGTTGATAACCCTATCCATTTTTTTATTATTCTCGTTAAGGGCTTCTTCGGTGGTTTCAGCTCCGGTTACCACTGAAAAATATATTTCCGCTGTATCAGGAGAAGCATACACGCTGCCTTCTCCCGTGACCTGAATGGTAGGAAAACGCTGAGAATCCAATCCAATAAAATGAGCTCTTCTGGCTTCATTGCTTATTAAAATGTTGGCGAGCACGGTAAGGGAAACCAGAAAAACTATGGAAACGATTATTAAAGCATTTTTCATTTTTTGTTCCATGATAATTTTTTAATTTATGATCATAAAGACCTTTTTATTATTATACTACAAAACAAAACGACAAGAAAGTTTCTCGAGGAGATTATCTTTTCTTGATTTTTATGGCTTTTCCTTCAATAAGGGCTTGCGAAACCTTCTGGCGGGCCGAAGCTAAAATTCTCTGGAACGTGCTTTGAGAGATATTCATTTTTTTGGCTGCTTCTTTTTGTTCAAAATTTTTCAAATCGCAAAGCCGCAAAGCCTCAAGCTCGTCTATACTTAAATCAACCTCTTCCAGCATAGAAAGAGGCACGGCTCTGGGTTTAAAATAAACTACGTTCGGATTAAATAATACTCTTCTTGGTTTTAACGGCCTTACCATAATTATATTTTACCTTAATTTATAAAAATTGGAAAACGCCCAGCTTCAATATTAGAAGCTGAGCTGATTCCCTATTCTTGGCCCTTAATTTCTGACAGTCTTTCCTGGATGGCTTTTAATTCTTCTTGAAGTTCTTTAATTTCCTCTTCTAAAATTTCTGATTCTTCTTTTTTGCTGTAAAACCTTCTCCTGCCTAAACCTCTTCCTTGACTCATTGCTGCTCCACAGGGACCTCTGCCCCAGCCAGTGCCCGGACCGAAACCTGCAGGGCCTGTTCCGTCAAATCTTGGCATAATATTTTTTTGTTTATTTTATAATACCGGACGGCAACGACCTTTTTGATTTACCGCCCTCCTATTATGAGTATATACCCATAATAGAACCTTGTCAAGACCCAAAACAAAAACCGCCCCTGAAGGCGGTTCCCCCTACTCCGTTGTTTTCCCGTCAAAATGATCCTCTGTGTCAGCTAAAGCCTCTTCTTTGGTTTTGTGAATTACTCCGTCTTTATGCTCTGGCGGAGAATAAATGGTATAAAGCTTCATTTCTTTATCTCCGTCGTTGATAATATTATGCTTGACTCCGGCCGGAATAACTACAGCGTAATCTTCTTTTATCTCTTTTTCTGCGTCGTCCATAACAACCCTGCCCTTACCCTTTTCAAGCCTGATGAATTGATCTAATTCATGAGTTTCTTCTCCGATTTCTTCTCCGGGTTTTAAGCTCATAACAACCAACTGGCTGTGTTTAGCCGTATAAAGCACCTGGCGGAAATTATTGTTTTTTTCTGTTATCTCTTCAATGTCCCCAATATAGCCTTTCATGGTTAATTTTTTCTTATTAATTTTCCTTTTTTATTTATTCGACCTTTGATTATTCTGCTGGCTGAGATGGGTTTGCCGTCTTCTGCCAAAACGAATTTTATTTCAACTATTTTCATGGGCTTTCTCCGTTTTTTATTTATAAGCAGGGCTGTTTTATGGGTGGCTGGAGAAACAACAATATAATCAAAGTCTTCTTCCAGGGTGGGGCCGAATTTATCTTCAATCTTTATAATTCTCGTTTTTTTGACAAGGTTTTTCTTGATAAATTTTTCTAGTTCTTTTTTCCTTTCGCTGAATTGACGGACTTTTCTCTTTTTGGCTTTCTCGGCCATTATGTCAGATGTCAAACCGATTGTTAAATCACCTAAACTAAAAGCTTTTTTCAGAAAAACTTCATGACCCTTGTGCAGAACGTCAAATGTTCCGCCGATAATGACTTTCTTAAGGGTGGGGCTCATTGTTTTTTTTGGCATAATTTATTTTAGGTCGCATAAAAACAAAAGGAAAGACTATATCGCTAAGGCAACAAGGAATAATTACCGCCATAAAAACTACCAAGAAAGCGGCAATGAAATAAAGGGGCGCGAAAAGCGGAGCAAACGCCAAAAGATACAATAAGCTGGCGAAAACCGACAGAAATACGTGAATGAGATGAGGACTTTTTGTTACCTTGGTCAATATGCCTGCTGAGCTGCCGAGCAAGGCAGTAAACAAAACCAAAAGCGTTTCTTCAAGCAAAGGAAGATGAAAGTGTATTTCCAGGTTCAATAAAACCCAGCCGAGGTAAGGAAAAACAACATCGCTGAGACTGCCGATAATGATAGCGCCGAAAATACCAACCAACAGGGCTGGAATAACTCGGGGCCTGTATTTGTAAAAAATTCCGGCCGTAACCATGGCCGAGGCCGCAACGTGCAAAAAATGAAAAAAGTGAAATGTTTCTTTAGAGATTACTTTTTCTAAAAAATAAACGATAAGAATCACGCTTAAAATGGCAATTATGGTTGCCAGCGCGGTAAAAGGAGCGTGACCCTTTAATTCATAAAAGATTTGCTTGACTCTGTTTTCCATGTTAATTTTCTAGCTTTTCAACAAAAAGCGTATTACCTTCAATTTTTATTACCTTAACTTTTTTGTTTATATCAATAGTTTTTCCGTCCATGCTTTCTGCTCGCCAAGATTCCTGTTTTAGTCTGACCCTGCCGGCCGGTTTAAGTTCTTCTAAAACTTCTGCTTCCAGACCGACCAGGGACTCTGCACCGGTTTTCGGTTTTGTTTTAAAAGTCTTAAAGGCTCCTCTGCATATTATAATAAAAAGGATTAATATGCCAGCCAAAGCACCTAAAACCAGCATGGTTACAGCATCGAAAAACTTTGTTTGAAAAAACGGTTCTCTTTCTAAGGTAAAAATACCGAAAATCAAAGAAGCTATTCCTAAGAATCCGAAAAAGCCGAATCCGGGACTGAGTATTTCTAAAAACAAAAGAAAGATTCCCAAGGCAAGAAAAATAATTCCCAAAACGTTAAAAGTAATCACTCCTATCCCCCAGAGACCGGTTAAGAGAAAAATAAAACCTATTAATCCGCTTGTTTCAAATTCGCCTGTTCTGAAAGCCAAAATCAGAGCCAAGCTTCCTAAAGTCAAAAAAAGAGAAACCAAATAAGGATGGGACAAGAAATCAAAAAAAACCTCAAAAAAGGTAGGCTTTATTTCTTTTATTTCCGGGTTAACGATTCCCAGTTTAAGCAAAAGTTCATCAAGATTGCTTACTGCTCCGTCGATAATACCAAGCTCCTCTGCCTCTTTACCGGTCAGGCTTAAGTTCTCCCTGACAAATTTTTCAGCTATTTGCGGATCTCTTGATCTGGCTTCGGCCAACCCTCTTATCCAAGAAGCGGTTGCTGATACGATTTTATCAGACGCTTCGTTTTGGCTGAACATTTCTAAAGGCTGGGCCGCACCGATAGAGGCTGTAGGATTAACGAAAGCAAAATCAGCGGCCAGCAAGATAAAAGTACCGGCAGAAAAGGCCCTACCGCTTTCTTTGTTAACGAAAACAGCGGTTTTCATTTCGGTTTGCAAAAGAAGGTCAGCTATGTCCTGAGTCGGCTTTAAAAGTCCTCCCAAAGTATCCAATTTAATCACAAACAATTCTGCCCGGCCTGCCTTGGCTTTCTCAACAGCTCTTTTCACGTACTGAAGAGTGCCGGCTTTAATTTCTCCGTCAACTTCAGCCACAAAAACCAAACCTTCTTCGGGCTGGGCGCATATTTCTTCAACCGGTAAAAAAAGAAAAAATAGTATTACAAGAAATATTATATAAAAAATCCTCATTTTTTTATGTTTCCGTTTTACGGAAATTAATCTGTTGTTTTTTTCCTGTGCCAGTGTTTGTATAATTCGCCACTCCAAAGCACCAAAGAAGAAATCAGAACTATAACCATAAATTCAGGCAAGTTGAGCATTCCGAAACTGTCAATTTCCGCAACCAAAAGAGGATCCACGAAAAGCCTGGCGGCCAGCCCTTCTGTAAAAAGGGCCGCTATTATAAAAACAACTGAAATTATCAGGCCGAAAACCGCCCATTTGTTGGAAAAAAATCCTATTTTAAAAATTGACTGGGAAAGAGACCTCATATTAAGCATATTAAATCTCTGAGTAAGAGCCAAAACGGCGAAAGCCCCGGCCCTGGCTTTCGGCGAAGTTTCGTTAAAAACTTCCGGATCATCTCCGATAAAAACTTTGAATACCGCCAAGGTAAAAAAGAGCATGATGCCGGTGGCCATAAGAACAAAAGGCAGGGCGTCTTTTGCCAGAATGTTTTCTTCTTTTTTTCTGGGTGGCCTGTTCAGAACATTTTCATGCCGGGGTTCCACTGACAAAGGAGCCACGGTAAATCCGTCGGTCACCAGATTAAGAAAAAGAATTGTTGCGGGGAAAATAATAAGAAGGGTTTGATCCCATAAAATAACCCCCAAAATGAGGGAAAAAATAAGGGTGGTCAGTTCACCGAAATTAGTGGTGATCAAAAACAAACTTGCCTGCTTGATATTGGTAAAAACAGTCCTGCCCTCTTCTACTGCGCTGATAATTGAAGCAAAGTTATCGTCGGTCAAAACCATTGAACTGCTTTCTCTGGCAACATCAGTACCGATTTTACCCATGGCAATTCCCACGTCGGCCTTTTTCAAAGCCGGCGCATCGTTGACGCCGTCTCCTGTCATGGCCACGATATATCCCTGTTTTTGCAGGCTTTCCAAAAGCTTAAGTTTCATCTGAGGCGTCAATCTGGCGAAAACAGAAACTTGCTTTACTGTATCGTCAAAAGCTTTTTCGGACAAACTCTCCAACTCTCTCTCTGTTAGAGCTAACGGATGCTTTCTTTCTTTTTTTTCTTGTTCTGTTATCAGTCCGATTTCCTCGGCTATGGCCAGGGCCGTATCTTTATGGTCGCCGGTTTTCATAATCACTCTTATACCGGCTGTTTTTGCCGCAGCTATGGCTTCTTTAACTTCTGGCCTGGGAGGGTCTTTCATCCCAACCACGCCGACAAAAACAATATCCTTAATTAATTCTTCATCCAGTTTTTCAGTCGAAGCCGAAACATTTTTGTAAGCCAAACCAATAACTCTTAATCCTTTTTTAGCCAGGCTGGAGGTTTTTTCCGAAAATTCTTTTCTCTCTTTACCTGTTAATTTCTCTTCTTTACTTTTTAAACAACGGCTTGAGGCGTTTAAGACGGCTTCAGGAGCTCCGACAACATAAATTTCTTTTTTATCTTCAGCTTCTGCAAGCACGGCCAAAGAGGCTCGATATTTCAGTACCGGATTAAAAGGAAAGTCATCAAGTTTTTTTTCTTTTTCCAGTAAAACTTCTTTTTTCATTCCTGCCTTTTCAGCCAGAACAACCAGGGCTGCCTCTGTCGGATCTCCGATGATGCTGTATTCTTCATCTTTTTCTTTGACCAATCTGGCATTATTACATATGCCGGCAATATGTAAAAGCTTCCTCAGCTGTTCATTTTCCAAAGGAAAGAAAACTTTTTCTTGCTGTATAAATTCTCCCCTGGGATTCCAGCCATCTCCTGAAACCGTGATTTCTTCCTGGCCAGGCAAAATTATCTTTTCAACATCCATTGTATTTTGGGTCAAGGTACCCGTTTTGTCTGTAGCAATAACATTGGTAACGCCCAGAGTTTCCGTTGCCTGAAGATTTCTGATAATGGCGTTTCTTTTTGCCATACGGTGTGCCCCAACGGCCAGAACAATAACCAAAGCTACCGGCAAACCCTCGGGAATTCCGGAAACTAAAGCAGCCACCGTAAATCTAAAAGATTCTTCTCCTCCTAATTGCCTTGCAAAGAAGGCGATTATAAAAATTAAAAAGCTGCAGGCAAAAGCAATGCCGGCCATTTGTTTTGCCAACAAATCAGTCTTGATTCTGAAATGGGTTTTTGGAGGCTTAATTTCTTTTAAACTTTCAGCTATTTTTCCCAAAGCAGTATTAAAGGCAGTGGCTGTAACTATGGCTTTTGAATGACCGGAAGCAACAAAAGTGCCCATCCAGACCATGTTTTTCTGATCAGCTAAAGGGGTTTTTTCCGGTAATTCTTTTAGGTCTTTGTCTATTGACGAAGATTCTCCTGTCAAAGCAGCTTCCATTGTCTTGAGGTTTTTAACTTCAAGCAGTCTGGCATCGGCCGGAATCTTATCTCCCTCTTCCAATAAAATAATATCACCCAGAACCAATTCTTTTGCCGGAATTTTCAATAATTCTCCCTCCCGAATAACTTTGGTAAAAGAAACCACCATTTTTCTCAAGGCCGTAATAGCTTTTTCAGCTTTGTACTCCTGGACAAAGCCCATGACAGCGTTAAACAAAAGCACGGCTAAAATTATATAAACGTCAAACATATGGCCGGTAGCAAAAGAAAAAACAGCGGCTCCGATAAGCACGTAAATCAGCCAGGAGTGAAACTGCTTTAAAAAAATAAAAACCGGGCTAGCGGTTTTTTTGTCTGGTATCTCATTGGGTCCTAATTTTTGCAAAAGCTCATGCGCTTCTTTCTGAGTCAGACCCTCCCAATGTGAAGAAAGTTCTTCCAGGACTTTTTCAGCCGGCTTTGAATGAAAATCATTTGTCATTGCTTTATTATACTCAAATATTAATAAAAAAACCAGCTGGCTGGTTTTTTTTAATATCATCCTAAAGAAAATCAAATCCCTAATTCATGATTGATGGCCATGTCCCTGGCAGGCCTGACAAAACAATAGAGTTAGAGAGTAGGAGGTGATGATCCTATTATTATTACTTTATTGCTTGGCTCTGGCATTTATTTTACTCTCTACTTGCTCGAGTAGTTCTACAAGCCCCTGCTTCTGGAACACTAATCTGCGTGTAATCCACAGGTTCAAAGGGACTATATCCCTACGTGCTTTAAACCCGTGACGATGGAGGACGTCTTGATGGCGAGCAAGCTCGCTGTTGAGTTGGTTGAGAGCAAGAATGTCCCCCTTTTCATGGGCGATTACTCGCCGAGAGAGCAGTTGGGCCTGTTTGAGCAGGGTGCGCTCAGAGTCGTCAAGAGTATGACTGTCAGCCAAAATCTCCTGAATCTGCTGAGCCATCCGGTCAATATCAGCAGCCCGGATGCCTTCCGGCAGTGAAGATTCTCTGCTCGGCCGCCAGCCTTTTTCAGGTCTTGTCTTTCGTTTGATACGTCCGGTCATGTCTTGCCTCCTTTGGATCATCACCTCCTTTCCAAGATCAAAGAGCCATTATTAATCATAACACAAGATTAGAATCCTGTAAAACTCCAATGTTTTTATGTTGAGCCAGCGGTCGGACTCGAACCGACAGCCTGATGCTTACAAAGCAACTGCTCTGCCATTGAGCTACGCTGGCTTTTTTCCGTTTTTAGCTTTTTTTAGTTCTTGCCAATAATCGTCTTTGAGATGATTGTTATTTTTTTGACGAAGCTTTTCCAGCCAAGTGCCGGTTTTATGCTCGGTTTTTAATGTTAAAACCCTTATCTTGGAAAGAATTTTTTGTAGATATAATTCATGATTTATTTTGGCCGCTCCGGTGATTTTTTTTGCTTCCTCTTTGGATCTTTCCTTGGATTTTTCAATCATTTCAGCAACAGACGGCAAGTTTTCAGAAGATTCGGGAAGTTGAACTAATACAGGTATCTTTCTGTATAAAATTACTGCCATACCGATTAAGCTTCCCAAAACCAAAATGAACAAAAATATCTCTGTCATGTTTGGTATCTTATAAATCTCTTGATAACGATATTTTCTCCAACCTTGGCGATATATTCATCAACCAAATCTTTTATTGTTTTTGTCCCGTCTTTTATCCATGGTTGTTCCAAAAGAGAAACGCCTTCTTCCTGCCAGCCGGCAATTTGCAGGCATAATTCGTGGGCCAAAGCCTGAAAATCAGCTGATTTGGCGGCAAAATCTGTCTCACAGTCTAACTCTAAAATAACACCCAGTTTTTTATTGGGATGGATATAACTGTCAATAATCCCCTGCTGCGTGGTTCTCTGAGCTTTTTTTTGAGCGATCTGTTTGCCCATTTTTTTCAAAAAAAGCTTTGCCTTTTCAGCATCTCCTCCGGATTTTTCCAAAGCCGCATTGCATTCAGAAATGGAAACTCCTGTTTCATCGCGCAATTTTTTTATTCGGTCGATACTGACCATATGTTTATGATTTGGCTTTTAGGGTTACTTCTTTAATTTTATCAAGTATGTATTTCACAGAGCTGGCAGCGTCATCGTTGGCCGGTATGGGGTAATCAAGCAAGGTCGGGTCAATATTTGTGTCGCAAATACCAATTACCTTTATGCCTTTTGTTTTTGCTTCTTTTGCCGCCAAAACATCTTTTTTCATATCGCAAACAAAGACAGCATCAGGAATACGGCTGATTTCTTTGATCCCCCCGAATTTTCTTTCTAACTCAACCAGCTCTTCATCAAATTTGAGCCTTTCTTTTTTGGTATATTTTTCCAACTCTCCGGCAGCTTTTTTCTCTTCCAAGTCCCTGTAGTGTTCAATTCTTTTGAGAATGCTTGAGAAATTGGTAATGGTCCCTCCCAACCATCTTTCTGAGACATAAAACAAGCCGCACTCTTTGGCAGTGTTTTTTACCAGCTCTTTGATTTGTATTTTTGTTCCGACCAAAAGCAGAATCTTGTTTTGGGAAATTAAATCATTGATAAACTGAAGGGCTTCCGTTAATTTTTCTTTGGTTTTTTCCAGATCAATGATATGAACGGTGCTTTTTGTTCCATGAAGGTACGGCTTCATTTTGGGATGAATTTTGGAAATCCTGTGGCCGAAATGCAAACCTGCCTGAGCCATTTCCTCGACGTTAATATTAATATTAAGTTTTTCTTTTTCTTCTGTCATTAGTAATTAATATATCATGACTATTTTAAAAAGTAAAGATGCGCCATTGTCATTATAGCACGTATGCTCATCTCAGTCCCTAGTTTATCGTTTATTGATGTCCTGTTATAATCCAAGAATACCATTATGTTCGGTGATAAATTAAAATTTGTGCCGATTGCAAAATCAAGCGTTTCTTTTCCGGGCAAAGCATTGTTGAAACACAAAGGATACATCACCTTAAAGCTTGAAAAGATATATAAACAAGAAATGAGAATCAAGATTATCAGGTCTGATTTTTCTCAAGGCTTTTATCAAAGAGAAATCGTCATGTCTGGAGCAAAAGACGCTATACCCAGAGAATTAGCTCATATTAAAGTATTAATGGAAAATTTAAACGCGAAAATACGCAAAGAAGTTTTAGAGGGCAAAAAGCCTTTCGGAAAAATATTATCTGAGAATAAAGTACTTTCGAAAAAAGAGATAAAATGCTTCTTCAAGGTTTATAAAAACGATTACATATTAAAATATGCGAGAAACAAAAGAAGTGTTTTTTACGGAAGAAGTTCTTTTATATTTCTGGCTAATTCTAAAAAAATATTGGCTCAAGTGACCGAGATTTTCTTATGAATTCTTAACTTTTGTTTCCCATAAACCGTGGATATTACAATATTCCCTGGCAGAAATTATTTCTTTTCTGGTATAAAATTCTGCTTCTGGTTTGTCTCCTGGCTTTAAGAATTTTTTACCTGATTTTCCGTCTGCAACATTTATCTCTATCCATTCGATATAATGATTTTCTTCCATGGGATGTTCTTTTTCTCCGACTTTTACCTTAAAGCCGTCTTTTCCCTGACAAACATTGGCCGCCAGTTCTTCAATAACCGGCAAATGCTTTTCAGTCCCCTCTTCCTTGTTTTTGGCATTAATCAATTTCATCGGTTTCCCGCAGCAAACCAGTTCTCCAACACCTGAATGCAAAACCTCAACGATATTTCCGCAAATATTGCATTTATATATTTGTTTTTCTTTGGTCATATCTCAATAATTAATATTCTTCACATTTGATCTGATAAAAACTTCTGGGGTGGCCGCAGGAAGGACAAGTACCCGGCGCCTCCTTGCTATAGTGAACATAACCGCATTCCCGACAAACCCAAGAAACTTCTTTATCCTTTTTAAAAACGGTTCCTGCTTCCACTTCTTTTAGGATTTTTTTAAACCTTTCCTCGTGGTGCTCTTCTGCTTTAGCGATTGATTTTAGTCTTTGAGCAATTTCCGGCAAACCTTCTTTTTCGGCAATATCGGCAAAACCAGGATACATTTTCGTATATTCATGATTCTCTCCGGCAATAGCTGACTTCAAGTTTTCAGCCGTACTGCCGAGGACGGTCGGGACTCCGGCAGCAACATTTATTTCATTTAAATTTTGACCGCCTTGTTTTTTCAGCTCGTTAATTAATTTAAAAAGCCAGCTGGCATGCTCTTTTTCATTATCAGCCGTAATCGTAAAAATTTCAGCGATTTGCTCAAATCCTTCTTTTTTGGCTATCTTTGAGTAAAAACCGTAGCGGTTCCTGGCTTGGCTTTCACCGATAAATGCTTTGGCTAAATTCTCAATTGTTTGTTTCATATTGTTATAAAATTAAATTACAAAATCGACCTTTCAGAGAACACAGTCTTTATTTTATCACAATAAAAAAGAATTGTCATACTTAAAATATCTCTCACGGCTTTTATTGTTTTTTCGAACCGATGACAATTAAAGCGTGGAAGTCCTGATACAGTCTGAAATCTTTCCTTAAGTTTTCTTCAAATGATTTTTGCAGAAAATGATAATCTGCCATATATGGCAAATTATGCTTTTTAAGCAATCTTCTGGTATATTCATCTATTACAAAAATTGGCTTGTCCAACGCATAAAGCAAAATACTGTCTGCTGTTTCAGGCCCGATACCCTTTAGATTCAGCAACTCTTCCCTTGTTTTTTTCAATTCGGACTTTTTCATTCTTCCCAAATTATTATAATTTTTCAAGACAAATTCAGCCAGATTAAACAGAGACTGAGCTTTATTTTGATAGAATCCCGAAGGTTTTATTAATTTCTCTAACTTTTTAGATCCTAAACAATAAATATCCTTTAATGAATCTGCTTTTGCTTTTTTTAAATTATTTAAGGCCAATTCAACGTTTTTCCAGTTTGTTCTTTGAGTTAAAATTGCACCGATTAACACCCTTTCTCTTTCTTTTTCGTTTTTAGGCCTTTTGCACCAGAGAACCCACTTCTCCTTAGGCGTTCCGTGTTCTCTTTTGAGCTTTTTATATAATTCTCTAAAATTTATTGATTTCATTTTTAAAATAAACTTTTTAAAACCAAAACCTCGTATTATTATAACACGAGGCCTGGCACATTAATAAATTCTCAGAGAAAATGGCCCTTTATTTTTCGGTAAGTTTATTCCTGTTCCGCTTTATGTTTTTCTGAAACAGCCTGGAACTCTTCACTTTCTGAAATCAAAGAAGCAATTCTTCTCATTGCTGATTGGGCTTGTTCGACATCTTGATACTCGTCTCTAACCTTGGAAGCTGAAATATATGCTTCGCCTAATTTTGATTCAGACGGTAATTTTGTGACACCAAGCTCATGCAACTTTGAAGCTATCGTTTCTGCAGCACCTTTAATGTCTTCTATGTTGCGTTGGTATCTGCTCGCATCGTCTGCGTGTCTGTATAAATCAATCAGGGCCGGATCCTCTATAGATTCCTGTTTGGGTTTTCCGAAATTTTTCTCTATGCTCATTTTTTTGATATTATTTTTTATACCTGCGACCTTTTAACCTATATTACCAAAAAATTGCAATTTTGTCTATTTCCTAAAAATGACCCTCACCTTTGAAGGTGGCCCTCCGAGACGCCTCTCTCCAATATGTTTGGTTAATCAACAAACGTAAAGGCTGCCCCCATCTTATTCCAGCGGCCGGTACGGCCGATACGATGAATGTAGTCCTCGTAGGTTGAAGGTGTATCATAATTGATGACATGGCTGATGTCAGACACATCAATGCCTCTGGCAGCTACATCAGTAGCAACCAGTATGCGAATCCGGTTATCTTTGAACATGCCGAGCGCTTTTTGGCGCTGAGAGTTGCTTTTATTGCCGTGAATTGATTCCACCCTAAAGCCGTTGCGCTGGAGTATTCTTGAAAGCTTTTCCACTCCGTGCTTGGTCCGGCCGAAGATAAGAACCTTATTAAGTTCCTTTCGGCCCAAAAGCTCGTTAAGAATGTCCAATTTGCTCCTGCCCTGCCCCACTCTAATAATATCCTGCTCAACGTTTTGCGAAGTATCCCTTGTCTTAATGGAAACCATGGCGGGATTCTTAGTGAATTCACGAATAATCTTTTCTATATTATGTGAAATGGTGGCTGAGAAAAAAAACGTCTGGCGATCTCTTGGCAAACCGCTCATTATCAAACGAGTATCGTTGATAAACCCCATGTCAAACATCCTGTCTGCTTCATCTAAAACAGCGCTGTTAAAAGAAGAAAGATTAATCATTCTTCTTCCCGCCAAATCTTTAATCCTTCCCGGAGTACCAACGATTAAGTTATAATTTCTGCGAAGCTCTGAAATCTGCCCGCCTATGCTTGCTCCTCCCACGCAACAAACGGAAAAAATTCTCATTCCCCTGGTAAATTGTTTAAACTCCCAATCAATCTGAATTGCGAGTTCTCTGGTTGGGGCAACGATCAAAACTTTTTCTCTTGGGTTGCGCAGGATTTTGTTAATGAGAGGCAGCAGGAAAGCAGCTGTTTTGCCCGTACCGGTATCAGCTATTCCAACAACATCAGACCCCTCTATGGCCAAAGGAATAATCCGGTCCTGAATCGGCGTGGGCGCCAAGTAACCTCTGCTTTTTGCAGCGCTTACCAGCCGGCGGTCAATCCTAAAATCCTCAAATTGATGCTGAGGAATAAAGACTTCGGCTCCTTCGGCTCGAATTGCTTTATTAACGAACCTGGCCGGATCTATTGTTTTGTGATGGCGGCCCATCGGATTTCTTCTGCCCAAACCAAAAGAACCCGGCTCCCGGTAGTGAGATTGGTATAAAGGCTTTTTTGGTTTTCTGCTGTTAAAACTTCTCATCATAATTTCTGTAAAGGCCGGCTGTTACAAACAAAAAAAGACCGGTTGGTCTCGTAGATTCTTTTGAGGTAAACTATGAGATTCAATTACTCTTCAAGTATATACTAAAACCAATAACTTGTCAATAGGGCAAGCCGCGTTTAATCCGCAAATTAAAAGTTACCAGAAAAACAATCCGATTTTTATAATTTCAATTAAGACCAGGGTGATAAAAATAATCGTCCAAAATCTTAGCAATATGTTTTTTAAAAACAATCTGCTCTTTGATGCTATTGTCTATCTCCAAAGCAATAGTTCTGCCAAAAAGATATTTGGGCAGGGTGGTTAAATAATCAAAATCCTTGAGACCGGTTACAGTATGCAAGTCGCGCATCTTCTCAGGACAATAACCGCCCAAATGATTACAGGCGAATTTTATTTTATCCTTTCTCAAGTGCACATAATAGGCCTCTTTGGCTCCCCGGGCAATGGCTGATTTAAAATGGGCCAGATCAATACAAAAACCTCCGATTCTTCTCACCTTAACATCCTTGGCGATTTTGCTGTCGTAATTCATCTCAAGATAAAACCTATCCCAAAAACCCTTCCATTTGTCCAAATGCTTAAAATGATCTTCGTGTATGTTGAAATAGTCGGTTCTGAATTTGTTAATAAAAAACTTAATCTCTTCTTTGCTGATATCTTTTCTTAAGTGAACAAAGGGAATTTTTTTAACTGAGGATTTTAAAAGGAAGCGGTAAAAGTGATCCCTCTCTTTTCTGTCAAATCTCTCCAAAAAAACGGCCACCTCGGTTATTTTCAACCGATTGATCTCTGCCAGTTTTGCCTGCCAGTCAATATTTGTTTCTCCGGTGACGCTTAATAAGATCCTTTCTGAAAAGCTTTGTTTTTTCATTTTTTAATTCTACCATAAAAATTACCCAACGGCGACTTTCATCTGTTCGGTCTTACACGATACTGCGCTGACTGATGCTGTATACCTCGGTTCAGAACCACCGCTTTAAGGGCAAATCCAGGGTTTTTTAGAGTGTCTCACTGACCCTTTTCGGTCACCTATATTTTAACAGAAAAACGGGGCCCTTTGAGATGTCTCGTTGTTAATTTTTTATTTTATGAAAAAATTCTATAAATCTACTTTTTTTAATCGTAATGAGTTCAACACCACCGACAGCGAACTAAAAGCCATTGCAGCAGCAGCAATAATCGGACCTATCATGGTAGCCAATATCCCGAAAGCGGCTATTGGAACCGCTATTGTATTGTAAAAAAATGCCCAAAATAGATTTTGACGAATAGTTTTAAAAGTTGCCTGGCTTAATTTTATGGCCCCAACCAAAGCATTCAGTTCTCCCCTGACCAGAGTGATTTCTCCGGCTTCAATGGCAATATCGGTCCCGGAGCCAATAGCAATTCCTACATCAGCTTGGGTTAGGGCCGGCGCGTCATTAATTCCGTCTCCCACCATTGCTACTTTTATTCTCCCGCCTTCTTGCAGTTTTTTTATTACATCTACTTTCTGACTTGGAAGAACTTCGGCTACCACTTCATCAACACCAATTTGCCCGGCAATGGTGTCGGCCGTTTTTTTGTTGTCCCCAGTTAACATTATTAATTTGTAATTCATTTTATGAAGTTTCTTGATCGCGCTTTTTGTTTCGTCTTTTAATGTATCCGCTACGGCAATTATGCCCAAAAGCTCCCTACCGCTTGCAACCAACATAGCGGTCTTGCCCTCTCCTTCCAGTTTTTCAAGCATTTCTTCGGCTGAAGAAACATCTATATCATTTTCTTCCATCAATAATCTTCTGCCGATTAAAATCTTTTTATTATCTATGCTCGCCTCCACTCCTTTGCCAAAAATGGCTTTAAAGTTTTCGGTTTTTAATAACTCAATACTCTCTTTTTCTGCTTTCTTGACAATTGCTTGTGCTAAAGGATGTTCAGAGTTTCTCTCCACCGAGGCCGCCAACTGAAGCAAACCTTGATTTTCCCTAACCGCAAGAATGTCGGTTACGGCCGGCTTCCCCTTTGTTAGGGTGCCTGTTTTGTCAAAAACTATTATTTTTGTTTTTCCCATCAACTCAATCGCTTCT
>Ga0114946_10000887_pt1 | contig 20495 bp, 13 predicted proteins | sample WalLakDeSediment_FD_88676 | JGI IMG/M metagenome (GOLD analysis project Ga0114946, IMG submission 88676) | Lake sediment microbial communities from Walker lake, Nevada to study Microbial Dark Matter (Phase II) - Walker Lake 11/02/13 Deep Sediment | ecosystem: Environmental > Aquatic >...
AACCGTATGCATCGTGTACGCTTACGGTGTAGTCTCCGGCCGCCCTGACGACAATATATCGTGTAGTCTCACCGGTGGACCAGTTCCAAGAAACATAGTCGCCACCGTCCAGCCGCACACTGTCTCCCTCGCAGAGAGTCAGCGAGCCATCGGCGGTGATGACCGGAGTCAGCCGTTCACGCTGGAGTATGACAACAGTATCACTGAACAGAACACAAGCGGTTGCTGTCGTGACTCGTACGTAATACATGCCTGCAGTCGTGACATTCAGTGTTCGCGTACTTCCACCATTACTCCACAAATAGCTGGCATATCCGGCGCCGGCATCGAGTTGCACGCTCCCTCCCTCACAGAAGTACACCGTGTCGGGGTACCCTAGCAATGGACGGTCGTACTCCGTCACTACAACGCTGTCGAATGTCGAGACGCAACCGTTGTTATCAACAACACGGAGCAGATACGTTCCGGACGATGTAATATGAATGCTTCTGCCCGACTGTCCTGTCGACCATTGGTACGCGGCGAAGCCCGGGCCGGCATCGAGTATCAGCGTGTCGCCGGGACAGATTTGCAGCGGACCGTTTGCGGTGATTGACGCAACAGGCCGAGGAAGGACGTTCACTGTCACTACATCAGACAGCACCGAACATCCGACATAATTCATCACACGTACATAGTAATCGCCGGAAGCCGTGACGATGATGCTCTGCTCGGTGGAGTTGTTTGACCAACGGTATGAGGCGAAGCCCGGCCCGGCATCGAGTGTGACGCTGTCGCCTTCGCAGAATTCCGTGGGTCCGTCGGCAACTACACTTACCTGGGGATCGTCTATCGTGATGAATACTGTATCCGATACTCCCTTGCAACCGTTCGCATCCATCACTTCGACGAAATACGCACCAGCTTCTAACACAACTATTGAGTCTGTGGTCATTGCGTTAGACCAAAGGTAGCTACTATATGTCTGAGCAAGCCCAAGGTGCAATTCGTCACCAATGCACAACACGACAGGCCCCGAGTGATTCAACCGAGGCTCCGGCGCGTCGAGATCAGTAACGACAACCTGCGGTGAGGTACGCATACGTCCCGCCCCATCCATCGCCGTCACCTCGTAATCGCCTTCCGCAGTGACAAGAAGCGTCTTACCCGTATCAGCAGTGTTCCAAATATACAAATCATAGTCGCCACTGGCCGTCAGCACTATAGTATCACCCGGACAACGATGAATGGGTCCGGGAGGAAGTATGATTGGATTGGGCGGAGAACCGATGTTTATTTGACCCCGCACCGGCAAATCTAGATAGAAACACCCTTTTTGCATTTGCATGCTGATGATCTCCACCTGGCAATCTATGGAATCCGGCCGATACGGGGGGGTCATGAGAAGATTGAACAATGTGGTCGGTCCATGAATCGCGACTGCGGAATCCAGAGTGATGCGCGATCCACCCGGCGCAGGTACCGTAATAAGTCTTCGCCCGACCAGCGGTGACGTGGAAGGAATGGATACAGCATCCAAAACGACGCACGCAGGATAGTACGCCAGATGTATTTCGAACGGATGAAGAACACCCGCATCGTGACTTACGACGTTGACGGGAAGAACGAATTGTTCGCCAGACAATGCTTCGACAGTAGGAAGCTCCAAATCGAGTTTGACACGTTGCGTTGTGTCAAGCGGCGCTACGTAGGAAGCATTCGCATCGTCCGAGCCACCGCACACATTGTCGACAAGCAGATCCACACGGTGCGTCTCACCGTCCGGACAAGATGCGTAGTAACTCAGAACGCACTCGCGGAATCCGTCCGAAATCAATTCATACGCCTCGCGGTAGGCGTGAGAAAGTTCCTGGGCGTTGTGTGTTTCATAGAATTCGCCACCTGTTTCGCGTGCGAGATACTCTAGTTCGGCAATAGGTTGCTGCGCACCAAGACCAATGACAATGACGCGCATGCCCAGTGAACGAGCCAATGTGATGATGTCGTCGTTCGATAAATGGCTCGCATTGTCATCGCTGTCGGTCACCAACACTACAGCCCGGTATTGCTGGTTGGCATTGCTGCTCAGATGAACCAAGGCGGAGTACACTGCATTACGATACGCGCTCATTCCCGTAGGAGTGAGTTGTGAAATGGCGTTTTTCAATGCGATGGAATCCACCGTCATGGGTTGTGCAAGCGTCGTCGTCGTGCCGAAATAAAATACCGATCCTTCATCCATCGGTTGCATTTTCTCGACGAAATGCGTAGCGGCCTGTATGATCATTGTGTTCCAAGGGCCAGCGGTACTGTTAGATCCATCGAGCACCAACGCGAATGACATGCCAAGATGTATAGTCGTATCCGGACATGTTGTAGTGAATGAAGAGATGGGAATCCCGTCCTCAAACACGGAAAAATTCGACGCAGAATGCGAGATATCCAGATTACCACCACACATGATACGGTAGTAGTTATCGATTATTGGCCAGGACGTCTGAATTCTACGAAATTCCAACATTGGTTGCGCAAATCCCGACAATGCAAGGGAAAAAAGAAACGCAAGCGTCAAACCGAAGCGTAACGTGTATCGATGTATCATGGAGTGTACTCCTTTGAAATCTGAACTGAACATCATGCACTGAACATCCGACTCTCGCTGAGCATGGCGTGAAAACCATTCTCGCCCATACTAGATAAACACTTGAGCAGGCGATTTGTTACAATATTGCAGTAAAAAAAGTCCAACCCTCCAAAAAATGCGTTCTACGTACTGCCGTACTGAATGTACAGTGATAGACTGGGGTTATGGTTTGTCTGCCGAAGTTGCGAGCGTCTCGGAAAGAAGCACAGCAGAACATGAAAACGCTTGCTCCCTCGACCGGCTTCGAAGCTGTATATTTCAGCCGATTCAATTCGCTGCATTGTTCATTGGAGGCAGCGTATTCACAATGATAATCGGGGAAATAGCCATCAGACCGTTCTATTTCAATATTTCGCTCGCAGAGCAGTTGCACGCGAAGCTTCGGACTGTTCATGAATGCGCAATCCCATACGTGGGAGCAGAAGGTACCTGGATCAGACAAGCGTATATCTATATCGTTGAACCAATATGGAATGAGCTTTGTTCTACGGTGTTGACGTGAGAGGGTAATACCTACGTCAGGAAAGAGACCACATGTTGCGCTGCTCCGCCCCCTTTACAGGAAGCTGCGTCATCACGGTTCAACGGGTGGTCCAGAGTATGCAGCCCGGAAGTACGCGGAGTTGCGAATCCCATACACGCCGAATCCGAATGTTCGGATACCTGAAAGTATTCAACATGAAATGCTGCGAAGCGGATACTCGGGTCGTCTGAGACAGTCCATCAGTTCCATGAATCTGAAATTATGCGCGGGTTCAGCAAGCAGGTACGATAAGAATGCACCGCGTCCGCGACGGCGTCGCTGGTGATACGTTGCTCACCGTGTGACGCCGTCGCAGCAATGTGCGTTTACTCGGCGATGGCCATTTTTCCCAGATCGCGGTCGATGAGATACAAACCGCGCCCGTCGTACGCCACAAGATTGATCTTGTCCAGTATGGAATTGAACAGACTCTCTTCCTCGTGCTGCTCCGCGACATACCATTGCAGGAAGTTCAATGTCGAGTAATCCTTCTCTTCGTAGGCCAGAGCCACCAGTTCATTAATTTTGCCCGTAACAAAACGTTCATGGTCGAGAATCTGCTCGAACATGCTTTTAAGGGACTCGTACTCATGCTGCGGTTTCTCCATAGCGCTGATGATGGCGAGCGATCCCGTTTCACTAACATAGGTGAACAACTTCAACATATGCATACGTTCTTCGACGGAATGCTCCATTAGAAATTTCGAAGCACCGTCGAAGCCCTTCCATGCACACCAAGCGGCCATCTGCAAGTAGAGGTTCGAGGCTTCGAATTCAAACTTGATCTGCTCATTGAGCTTATCGATCATTCTGTTGCTTAGCATTGATTTCTCCTTGTGGAATGGTTGATTTTCGCAAATAAGACTCTGTTTCATGCAACATTGATCTGTGATGAAAGGTTCTCCGAATGTTGCGCGACTCATATTCGGTCGCTATCGAGTGTCAACGAATCGTCTAGTTGTGAGTGAACACGACCCTATTCCTGGATGTATCGAGGGAACATTCGCGAAATACAGTTGCGATGCAGCGAGAAAACATCATACGCATCACAGTATATGCATAGCAATACTTGAAAGCTTGCAACGCAGCATGCGAGAGCTTGTGTGATCGGTCCATCGATATGCTGCATAGCGAACTTCCGCCATTTAGGATCAAGCTGTAACGATGCGTTCTCCTCGTCGCATAATGTCGGCGAGCGTACTACTCAACCCGTAAAGAAAAAAAACCGGGCCTTCCGGCCCGGTGAAACGGGGATAGATGAAAAATATTCTCAGATATCGTCGAAATTCAATTCATCCGGTTTAACGTCCGTACTCTCGGCTGCGGGAGCATTCATCAAACCGTGGGATGCGAGATAGGCGTCGATGCTCTCCTGCTCCTTGTCCTTGAAATACTCGACTGCGGAACAGACGATTTTCTTGTTCTCCTTGTCGAATTCAATGACGCGCAGAGGGAGCGTGTCACCTTCGTGGAAATTCTCGGGAATATTCTTCACCTGCTTGGTGGCGAGTTGAGACGAGGGAACGAAACCATCGACGCCTGCCGGCAATTCGACAATAACCCCTTTCTCGATCAGTCGCACGATTTTTCCTTCGGTATCAATTCCAACGGCATACATCGTTTCGAACTGCTCCCAAGGATTTTCCTGCACCTGTTTATGGCCAAGCGAAATGCGACGTTGCTCGGTATCAATGCCAAGAATAACGACGTCTAATCTATCGCCTTTCTTGACAAGTTCACCGGGATGGCGAATTTTCTTGGTCCATGACAAATCCGAAATATGCACGAGTCCGTCCACGCCGGGCTCAAGTTCGACGAAGACGCCGAAATTCGTCAGATTCCGCACCATACCGGAGTGTTGCGAACCGACCGGGTACTTGGCAATGAGGTTCGACCAGGGGTCCGGTTCGAGTTGCTTCATACCGAGCGATATTTTCTTGTCCTGAATGTCGAGATTCAGAATCACGGCATCCACCATCTGGCCCATGCTCACGACCTGCGAGGGATGCTTGATATGCTGGGTCCAACTCATTTCCGAAATATGGATGAGACCTTCGATACCTTTTTCGATCTCTATAAATGCACCATAGTCAGCGAGCGAAACGACTTTTCCACGCACCTGCGTGCCGGATGGGTACTTCTGATCGATGTCTTCCCAGGGATGCGGTTGCAGTTGCTTCATACCAAGAGAGATGCGGCGTTTTTCCTCGTCGAAATCGAGCACGACAACGTTGACCGTCTGGTCCAACTTGACGATTTCCGTGGGATGGTTGACGCGACCCCAGGAGAGGTCGGTGATGTGTACAAGACCATCGACGCCGCCTAGATCAATAAACACTCCGAAATCCGCGATTGCCTTGACAATGCCCTCGAGTATCTGGCCTTTTTCCAAGCTGTCGAGAATGGCCTTGCGCTGCCCCGCAATCTGTTCTTCAATAATCGCCTTGCGACTGACGACAATATTTTCTGCCTGCTGATTGATTTTCACTACGCGCACGTCCAGTGTCCTGCCGAGATAAGCGTCGAAATCCCTCACGGGACGTATATCGATTTGCGAACCGGGCAGGAATGCATCTACTCCCATCAAATCCATGACAATACCGCCCTTGATACGGCGTATGCAGCGGCCCTGAATGATTTCGTCGGTTTCGTACGCCTTCTGTATGCGTTCCCAAATACGCACGAAATCCGCACGTTTGCGCGACAGCGTCACATTGCCGTCCTTGTTCTCCACCGATTCGAGAAACACTTCAACGGTATCGCCGATGTTCAACTCCGATGCCTGAGCGAATTCGTCGATATTGACAATACCTTCGGACTTGAAACCAATATCTATGGTGACGAAGTCCTTGTTCATGTTGATGATTTTCCCCGTGATGATTTCGCCCTGTTTCAGCGTATTCAGGGTGTTCTCATACATCGAGCGCATTTGTTCGAACTCATTTGCGCCATACTCCTCGTTCTCGATCACGGTACCGACGGTTTTGAGTACGGCTTGATCATTTTCGCTTTCCGTCACAATGTCGGTGGTGTCAGTAAATTCTTCGGTCATGAAGTCTCCTGTGTTAAACATAACTTCTCGGTCGAATCTCGCGGTGCCGTCAGACCACGCGTTCCGCACCGGAAGCATGAATTAGTGATGATGTGAATGATGTGGTGAATTGTCGACGGCTTCATCATGAAAGTCAGAGCCGGCGTTCCGATGCATTGCGGAATCGACCAGTCTCTGAATATGCTCTCGTACGCTTTCCATCAGCCAACGCGGAGTGCTTGTCGCACCGCTGATGCCAATACTTTCAACACCTGTCAAGCAGCCGGCATCTATTTCCGACGCCTGCTCGACGAAGTAGCTTCGCGGATTCGCGTCACGGCAGATTTCGAACAGCACCCTGCCGTTCGAACTTTGTTTACCGGCAACGAAAAACATGATGTCGTGCTTGCTCGCAAACTCTCGTAATGCATCTTCCCGGCCTGACACTTGTCCGCATATCGTGTCCTTGGCGTGAAATTCCGTGGCGATTTCTTCCAAGGAAGCTTCATGAAATTCGGCGATCCGTTCACGGAGGAAATCACGAATCTCGCGGAAGGCGCTCTTGTCCATTGTGGTTTGGGAAAACAGCACAGTACGTCGCGAATGATCGACGTGATCGCGGGCCTCTTCGAGTGTTTTGATGACTATGCATTCATCATTGCACACTCCTCGCAAACCGATCACTTCGGCATGCTCGCGTTTTCCGAAAATCACAACCTGCCAGCTCTCGTCGTAATATTTGCGCACCCGTTCCTGTAATTTCGTCACGATCGGACAGGTGGCGTCGACGAGTTCGACACCGAGTTCGCGGGCCTTTCTGTATGTTGTACCCGGCTCGCCGTGCGCTCGTATCAGCACGCGGGTTCCATCGGGCAACTGCTCGATTCCAGCATGGTCAATAGCTTCAAGGCCAAGCGTTTGCAGTCTTTGTGTCTCACTGGGGTTATGTATGATATCGCCGAGCGAAACGAGTTGCCGTCCATCTCGAAGCTCCGCCTCGGCGATGTCGATGGTGCGAAGCACGCCCCAACAAAACCCCGCCCCTGGGTCTACGGAAACAATCATTAATCCTTTCCTTCCAATAGCGCGTTCATTCGTCTCTTCACCAGAGCCAGAATCATGGTCACCTGTTCATCTACCGTAGTATTCGTCGTATCGACCTCGACGGCATCTTTCGCCTTGCGTAACGGAGCATGCTCGCGCGAGGAATCATTTTCATCCCGTTCTTCTATTTCGCGACGGATCACATCGATGTCTGCGTTAACCCCCTTTTCCTCGAGTTGTTCTTTGCGACGTCGTGCACGGGTTTCAACATCGGCGACGAGAAAAATCTTGCACGGTGATTCGGGAAACACGACGGTACCGATGTCCCGTCCTTCGAGCACTGCGCCATCGGCACCGATCACCGCCCGACGTTGAAGTTCCACCATCGCTTCGCGCACGCATGAAATAGCGCTTATGTCACTCGCAGCTTTCGACATTTCCTGTGTGCGTATGTGGTCTTCAATATCCTCGCCGTTCAACAGCGTGTGTTGGTCATCATTCCTACGCTCGATACGAATGTCAACATCAGGAAGCAAATCACAGACAGCGGGGATGTTGTTGAAATCCACTCCGTTGCGTACCGCATGCAGAGCAAGCGCACGATACATCGCACCGGTGTCTACGTAAACGAAGCCAAGTTCACGTGCCAGTTCCTTGGCCGTGGTGGTTTTTCCCGAACCTGCTGGTCCGTCAATTGCGATGGTAAATGGTTGCAGAGAATGCGCAATCGCCATAAGAATAGTAAGTTAAAGGAAGTAGAGGGATTTTGCAAGTACAGGCGCCAATGCGCAAACGTACAGGCACAGTAGTTGAAAATCCAACAGAATCGCATCACTCATGCTGACTCACTCATGCTGCATGTCCACAGTATCACATGCTACTTGCAGCATCCCAATTCGAAGTAATGCGACGAATATGCACGGGACGATTGATGACCGTTGCAATGAGGTTGTATTATCACAAAAGAACACAGAGGTACATATCCGGATTGCAATAACAACGCGACGGATGCGCCGCTTGTTTTTCCTGAAACACCGTCGCACGATATCAGGCAGACTGTGATTCCGAATCCATTGGCGGGCGGAGTTATAAATGGACTTCGCATGCTCTCGTACGCTCCACATGACACCAAGTACACTGTATTTTCGGACGCAACGGAGGTGCTCGATAAAATCTTGACAAGCACATGTGTAATACCTAACTTTCACGCGACGGTGCAAGCCACCAGAAAACCAACGCCTTCATCTTTCTCCATCGCAACAGGAGATAAGCATGCGTGAAGTCACAGACCGCCCCTACCATCCGATCTCACTGTTCGTATTCATGTTCAGCATCATTCTTCTGTTCTGTGCATCTCACGCCACAGGGCAGTTGCGCGCGGATTTCAGCGTGGATGTCGACTCGGGTTCCGTACCGTTGTACGTTCAGTTTCACGATGCATCTTCACCAACGGATTCGATCATACGGTGGGAGTGGGACCTCAATGGCGATGGACACATCGACTCCCGTGATCGCAATCCCCGCTGGATGTATGAATTACCTGCTGACTATGACGTCATGCTCATCGTGACAGACAGCACCGGTTCCGACACGCTCAGGCGTACAGCGTACATACGCGTCTCACCCGTCCCCGACGAACAACTACTACTCAATATCCGCGTTGTGGATCCAAGTGGCAGACTGGCTCGGTATGTAGAACTCTGGGGGTACGATGGGGATGGCCTTCCACTCCCTTCAGCACCGATTTCCATACGAATGCCCATCGATGATCATGGGTACGCTCGCTTTTACAGGGATAAATTCATGCTGCTTACATCTCAGAGCATTAGCGACTTGCTGTTACTCGATGAAGACGGAACCGTGCTCGGGAAATGCGGTTTCCACTATCCGATAAAGGATCTGATAGCCAGAAGACGCAAAGATGCCATCGTGACATTGCACCGTTATTTGACAACGTATCAGAACCATCCACGCGAGCGTACAGCCGAGAGTGGCTGGATGTTTCCGCTCGCTGTACGCTATCCATGGCGAATCGGCGAGGATGTCACTCGTTTCCTCGGTGCAGCCGATCCGGTGAACGCACCACTGCATCAACTAAGCATGCTCATCCCACCAGCGCGATTCGATGACGGAGCGCAGGGCTGGGCGGAGTACCGTCTGGATAATGTACGCCCCGAGCGCATGCCTCTCCTGCTTCTTCATGATGTTGGACGACGCGATGCCGCGTGGGGTGCGGACCACGACATTGTAACTGAATCCGATACATCATCAGCGTCACTGAACGACAAGCGGGATTACATGTGGACAAGTTACGCCGGCCGTTTGCAGCGCTTGGACGAAGCTGATAGCGGGCGTTTCGACGTCTGGCAATACGTTTACCCGCCTGACCAGTCGTGGGAAGAAAGTGCTTACCTGTTCGTCCGCGATATCGATCTCGTGACTTCGATGTACGACACAGCGCGTGCCGTCGCTGTCGGGCATGGAATGGGGGGGCTCGTTCTTCGCTCGTATCTGCAGGGGACGGCAAGCAATTTCGTTTTTTACGGTGATCCTACTGATCCGGTTGCCAAAGGCGACAAGATCGCACGGGCGGTGTTGCTCGGCACACCCAATGCAGGGCGCTCACGTGCAGCAACGGATTATGGCAGTGAGCCGATGCGACCAGGTGTCATGGACCCGGCAGCGCCTGCATTGCGTGAATTGACGCCCGGGTCTCGATCCCTTTTGCGTCTCGCCGAAAGCACGCTACCCACCGATGTCGCCGTACTCGGCATAGCGGGGAATTCGCCCGATACACACGGCACCGCGCTGAGAGAATCGCAACTGCATGACGACGGTCTCACAGCAGTATCATCAGCCATGCTTGATCGGCCGAACGTTTGGAACGCTCTGTTATCCGGCTACTCATCCGACATGCTGCATGCGTCCGACCTGTTCGTTCACGGCACTGCAATTCCGGAAGCCGACCTCCTTCCCACTATCATTCGTGCTTGGCTATTAAGTGATACCGGATTAGTACCGTACGAATCGAGATTCACCTATCTCCATGCTCCGGACAGCATTCGATTCGGACAGGATGTATACACGAAGCCCGGCGCGCTACCGCTGCATGTCGACGTCGGTATTCCTCTGCTTCGCCTGTACGAGGACGCGACAACACCGTTTATACCTGTTTCTCCCTGGCGTCTCAGATTGTCGACGGAGAATGTCGCTCGGCTTCATATCGATACTCCGCAGCATCCGGAGAATCTGGATCTTCCCGGATTGCATCTGGTATCGTCAGGGCTATCCTTTTCTTCCTCTCGGATTTTACGTGAACATATTTCGGACAGGCACACGCTGTTTCCGTATGCGAGGAGCGGAGCAGTTAATCCGCTTCATCAGAAATCCATCGAGTTGAGCGGCTTCGGGTGGCAACTGCCGGCGATAGATGGTCACCGAATCTTCGATCCCTTGCTCACGGTACAGGACGATCTGGGGCGTTCCTTCGACATTACTGCAACAACTGGCTCCATCGCCCTACAGTGGTCACGCACGACAATGAATGATCTAACAATAGGACGCCATGCTGCGCTATTGTTGCAGAACACCGATGCTTTGAGAGCTGTGACGCATGGAGAATTGGGAATCGACGTTGATTGTTTGACGAACGCTTTTTCCTTTCTACTGCGCTACAGCGGACGCGATGCTCCGCGACTTGAGCTTCACTCCCCGGATAACACCGTGATCACACCGTTCGATGCGAACGATAGCACGATATTCTATACACGCGACGACGCAATGGGTGTCATGTACATGACTATACTGCAAGCTCTCGAAGGCCGGTGGTCACTGTTCTTCGACGACGTGTCGGCTTTGCCGGACCAATGTACATTCGCATGGTCCACCGACGCCTCCTTGATGCTCAATCTCTCGCTCGACTCTCGTCGCGTTCTGACCGGCGACACTGTTATCACAAGCATATACTTAGGAGGAAACACATCTCTTGTAACGAACACTGTTGCAGAATGCGTATTCACCGACAGTTCGGGCGTCGCACATGTATTGACGATGCGGGACGACGGAATCGCGCCGGACAGCTTGGCGGGAGATGGAATATTCACGGCCACTTTCATTCCATACGTAAGTGGACCGGCACGAATAGACGCAAGAATGAGCGCCGAGGCCGGAGGTTGTGATATTCATCGCACGCGTACAGTGCTGTTCGATATCGGACCCGGCCTCGAGTTACTTTCTCCGTCAGGAGGTGAAGAATGGCAATCCGGTACAACACAGCGCATACGTTGGCGTGGCGAAGCACCACAACACGTAACACTTCACTACAGCATCGATGGTGGAGTCTCATGGGTATCAATAGTGGAATCACATCCAGCCGACGCTGGTGAATATCCATGGACGGTGCCCGAGTTGACATCCACGCGATGCAGAGTGCTCATTTCAGACGCTGATTCCCCTTCGAGAGCCGATACATCGAGCGCCGATTTTCTGATTTACGAACAACGCGAACTTGTGCTGAAATCACCTGGTGGCGGCGAACACTGGCAAGTCGGGACGCAGCAACGAATCGTCTGGACTTCGATAGCCGTGGACCGTATCGACCTGATGTATTCGACGAACGCCGGTACGGAATGGTTGCCGGTAGCGACGGATATTGACGCGCGAGCCGGAATATTCGATTGGCAAATCCCCGCCACTCCGTCCGACGAATGCTTGATACGCATCGTTGATGTCGATGATGATTCCGTGTCGGATACCGGCAGCGAGTTGTTCATCATCACACCAATGCCTGCCATCACTGTGATAACACCCAATGGCGGCGAATCGTGGCGCGAGGGTGATGTGGAGATCATACGTTGGCTCAGCGCGGTGATAGACAGCGTGCGCATCGAATTCACCACTGATGGCGGATTGAGTTGGTCACTCATCGACATGCGCTCGGCCGCACAGAATGAATACGCCTGGACTATTCCTCCCACGCCATCGCTGAATTGCTACGTCCGCATCATCTCCATCGACAAGCCGAGTATAGCCGACACGAGTGACGAAGCGTTTTCCATCACACTGCAACCACGCCTGCGTTTGCTCGCACCCGTAGGCGGAGAGGAGTGGGAAATATCTACGCAACAATACATACAATGGGAAAGCGTTGCAATAGAACGCATCGTTCTCGAATACACGACCGACAACGGAGGCTTTTGGCGCACTATTGTTATCAACTATCCAGCCGATTCAGCGCGTTACGCTTGGACGATTCCCATCGAACCTTCGACAATGTGTCGCATACGAATCCGGGACACGTACGACACGCTGCGTTGGAGCATTTCACCATCTCCGTTCTCGATTACCGAATCGCTGACACGCCCGACATTGTACGCTCCGTTGGATAAATCTTCCGGCATATCGACACGACCTCTTTTCCGGTGGTTGCCGTTCCGTGGGGCCCAGCGATATCAACTGCAGGTGAGCGAGCATGCCAATCTCTCCGTCATGATCATAGATAGGCCAGACCTTGAAGCCGATTATTTCCAAGCCGAGGAACTCGCATCCAATACAACGTACTGGTGGCGCCTGCGTGCATTCGGAGACGGCTGGAACAGCGACTGGTCGGCGTTATGGAAGTTCACGACGAGCGAGTCCATATATGGAACACCCATGCTGGTGTCACCGCCTGATGGCAGTCTGGGTTTGTACATATCCATTCCATTCTACTGGTATACGAGCGACAGTGCAGTCACCTGGCATTTCCAACTGGCTGAAGATATGCGCTTCACCTCGCTCATCGATGAAACGTACGGCCTCACGGGTACTACACACACAGTCGGTGGATTGTTCGAGAACTCGGATTATTACTGGCGGGTACGGGGAGGCGACCAGAGTTCCACGGCCTTCGGTAATTGGTCGGAAGCATGGAAACTCAGCACGGCTCCCTCCCCCCCACGGCATATCGCACCATTCAACGGCCTGGCCGATGCCCCCCTGACACCATTGCTTCAGTGGTTCCCCATTCCGGCTGCCCGGCATTTTCGCGTTCAGGTCGCACTCGACTACTCGTTCGGGAACATTATCCTGGATACGACGCTTATCGAGTCATCGCTGCGTTTGAGCGGTTTGGCGAGTTACCGGATGTACTACTGGCGAATGAATGTCAGCAACATTCGTGGTACAAGTCGCTGGTCGTTGCCCTGGTACTTCCGTACACTCGACGTCGGCGTCGATGTCCAAGCAATGACGCACTCGCCCAATACCCTGCGCATACACTCCCTGTATCCTCAACCCGTGTCGGACCAACTGCATCTCGTCGTCCAAACAGGTGGTGCTGCGTATACACTGGAGGTTTACGATGTACTCGGCAGAAACATACTCAGCAGTAGCCGGGAAGCATCAACATCAGGAATATCCTCCATTAGCCTTGAAACTGCTTCATGGCCGGCAGGCGTGTATATGTTACGCATTCGCACATGCACCTATGCGGTTGCAGCGGTGTTTCGCGTAACGAGATTGAGCGGAACGAAATGATGAAATGTTTTCGGGTATCAAATGCATAAGTGATGCCGCCAGTTTGTAAGCACCACTCGCAGTAAGAACGATAGATGTTACGGTGGCTCTATCCCGGAATGCGGGATGGCCTTTTGTCGAGGGGCATCGGGCCTCGGGTGTGTTGAATACAAGATCAGGATGCGCCCTCAAGGTATTCAATGTCGTTTTATCGGGTATATCGTCAATCTCCCATGTGTTGGCCCTTCGTCCGAGATAGCGAGATCACCGCTGGGCAGCACCGCAATGCCCTCGGCTTGCGGATGTGCGCTGCGGGCTAGTCGCACATGATCGATGATTTCACCCGTCGGAGACAATTCGACAATGCACGTCCCAGTGGCACTGAGCAGAAGGAAGTTCCCGGTCAGCGGATGCCGTTCAATGCCCGAGGGGTCCGCTCTTCCCTTGTGTCCAATGCCGGCGAGTCGCGATCGGGGTATCAGGAATCTCGGTTTCCTCAATAGCTTCTTCTGCTCGAGCGAGAACGAGTATACTGCCTTGCTGTCTCGGTACCGAGGTCCGGCGAACCCCTTGCATGCCAGTAGCAGGGTGTTCGTCACAGGATCATAACAAAGGCCCTCGACATCGTAGCGCCTATCGAGAGGCGTTCTGTACACTCTATATCGGACGCGCCTCCCTTCGCCGCCATCGGGAAACTCGTACAACTCCCCGGAACTCGTCACCATCCAAATCCTGTCACCTACGACAGCGATGTCCTCGAAATCCGCATGCACTGCAGTCATTCCGAGATAGAATTCCCGGAGTATGCTGCCAGTCATCGGATCGAGAACGAACACCGTCTCCTCCTCATCGTTATGTGCGTACAAGCGGCCGTGCGGCCCGACGGCAATTCCTGATATCTCGCGCAATCTCCAATCGAGCGTCGAAGCATGCACGACCTGCTCGAAATCGTACAAAGCAAGTGTCCGGTGATCACCAGCCACGAGCAGCGGAAGTGCGAGTGCGAGAATGATTAGGAGAGCATGCGTGCTCATAGATCGTTGCATCTAAATTCATAAGGAAACACACGCAGAAACGGCCACATCGATTCATGCAGCATTCTTGACTGCGGAAGAAATGCGTGCGCAACCGCGAAATCGTTCGCCGCTTGTACTCGATATGCGACATACAAGCTCATCACATGTGCTTCGGGGCAGCGTCCCGTCGCGGAATTTTCATGCATACTCGGACGTATTTCGAGTTTTTCGCCCGCGATACTTGAATTTTACAGAAAAACTCAATAACATTCAGCAATACTTTGTTGAAAAGCACCTTCCCGATCCAATGCACCTTTATTTCACTTCTGGAGGAATGCCATGTCAAACATCGTGAGCATCGCCGTAACCGGGGCCGCCGGCGCCATTGGTTACGCCATTCTGCCGCGTATCGCATCCGGACAACTTCTTGGTCCGGACACAAAAATTTCACTTCGCCTGCTTGAACTACCGCAGGCAATGACCGCGCTCGAGGGCGTGGTAATGGAGCTAGACGATTGCGCCTTTCCATTGCTCGACAGTATTCACGCGACCGACGATCCGGACGTTGCCTTCGAAGGAATTTCGTGGGCCCTACTTATTGGATCGAAGCCGCGCACGAAGGGAATGGAGCGCAACGATTTGATTCGCGACAACGGTCCGATTTTCGTCGGCCAAGGCAAAGCGCTACGAAACGCCGCGTCCGATGTTCGTATTGTCGTCGTTGGGAATCCCTGCAACACTAACGCGCTGATAGCGATGCGCAATGCTCCCGATATCCCGAGTGAGCGTTTTTCCGCTATGACACGACTGGATCAGAATCGCGCCATGGCACAGCTCGCACGCAAAGCCGGCGTCAGCGTTGAATCAGTGACGAACGTGACCATTTGGGGGAATCACTCCGCCACGCAATATCCGGATACGGAGAATGCGCTCATCAACGGCAAGGCCGTCGGAGACGTCATCTCCGATATCGATTGGTTGCAAGGCGACATGATCAAAAGCGTACAGCAACGCGGCGCCGCCATCATCAACGCCCGCGGCAGTTCGTCTGCTTTCTCGGCCGCCAATGCCGCAATAGACCACGTGCGCTCGCTTGTGGAAAAAACTCCGGACGGCCAGTGGTACTCCGCCGCAATTCCCTCGGACGGCAGTTACGGTATCGAAGAAGGCCTCATCTTCTCCTATCCACTGATTACCGACATGAACGGTGCCTTTTCCATCGTGCATGGCCTTGAGCACAGTGATTTCGCCAAAGATAAGATTCAGAAAACAAAGGACGAATTACTCATGGAACGCGACGTGGTCAAGGATCTCCTGTGATTCCGTGTTTGAGCACGCATCCATAAGGGCTGCAACTCATTCCATGACGTGATCACGTCACGAAACACAACAAGCGGAGCGATGAATACTATCGCTCCGCTTTCGTTGTACATATAGTGCGGTCAGGGAAGCACCGTAGCGATAATTCCGCCACCCACGACGTCGTCTCCCTCATACCACACGGTCGATTGCCCCGGTGTAACGGCACGCTTCGGCTCGTCGAGTTCGACTACAAGTTCGCCGTCGGGCATGGGAAGCAATGTGGCATTCGTCGCCACGTCTCTGTATCTGATTTTGGCGGTAACGCGCATCGCTTCGACCGGATAGTCGAATTTCTGCATGTTGACCGAATGCACGGTGAAACGCTTCGCCAACAAATCGTCGGCGCGACCGAGCACAATGGTGTTATCCCCCGCGCGTATTTCCGTGACGAATACAGCTTCACCGACAGCAACGTTGAGACCACGACGTTGGCCGATGGTATAAAACGGATAACCGTCGTGCTGTCCTATGCGCTTGCCCTCGAATACTACGGCACCGCCGCGCAGCCGTTCCTCAAGGCCATCAACCGTTTCCTTCAGCATGCGTCCGTAATCATTGTCGGGGATAAAACATATCTCGTAACTTTCGCGCTTGCCCGCAGTTCTGATGTCCTTCGATGCGAGTAACGCACGAGCGCGTTCCTTTGTGAATTCGGCAAGCGGAAACATCGTACGAGCCAAGCTCTCCTGGGACAAAGCCCACAAAGCGTACGATTGGTCCTTGACCGCATCCTTGCCACGCGATATCCAACGCCGTCCACTGGTCTCATCCCAGCCGAGACGCGCATAATGACCCATAGCCACAGCGTCAGCGCCGAGAGCGAGAGCTTTTCGAAGCAATTCTTCCCATTTAATCGTACGATTGCACAGCACACATGGATTTGGCGTTGTGCCTTGCATGTACCCATCGACAAAGGGATCGATGACGGCTTCACGAAAGCGCTGGGAAAAGTCGAGCACATAGTGCGGTATACCGAGCTGATTGCAAACCAGTCTCGCGTCGTTGATACCATCAAGCGAGCAGCAACTACTTTCGTTCACTGCATTGCCACCCACTTCGTCGTAGTTGTACGTCTTTATCGTAACGCCGATCACGTCATACCCCTGCTCGACAAGCAGTGCAGCAGCGGCACTCGAGTCCACGCCGCCGGACATTCCGACTACGACACGTCCTTTCTTCATTTCAATGTGTCCTTTCCACGTATTTGCACCCGTCAATGCTACCGCTATATTTGATGGCATCGAAGCTGACGGAAGCATATTCGGTCTATCAAGTAATCAACAAAATTTTCCGACGTGATCACAGCCAAAAAATCACCCCTAATCGAAAAGCTCTTGGTCGCAGCATTCATACGGCGGATCAAGCGGCAGTTCAGAGCAGTGCATCTCCGGGGTAGTCAGCACGTCCCGGCTGCCGGTGGCAAGACGCCGGTGATTTTATTCGGCAACCATTCCTCATGGTGGGATGCTGTGCTCCCGATGCTGCTATCCAACCGGGTGTTCATGCATGACGCCTATGCCATGATGGAGGAGCGACAGCTGTCGCGATATTCGTTTTTTCGTCGTGTCGGGTGTTTTTCCATACGGCGTGAGCATGCGCGTGACTCCATATCGAGCATTCGCTATGCGGCGGAGCTGTTGCGAGAAAGTGACAGAGCATTATGGATGTACCCACAGGGCGAAATCGTTTCACCGCATCGTCGTCCACTCAGATTCTATTCGGGTGTTTCGAGATTGCTCCGCGACATCGGAGAGGCCGCAGCCGTGCCGGTGGCGTTTCGATACGAGTTCATTGACGACGAGCGGCCCGAGGTGTTCATATCATGCGGCCGGGCCTTGCAAACACGCTCGGACGAGAGCGTACGTGTAGCAGAAATGACGAGATTGCTGGAGTGCTCGCTTGAGCGCGAGATGGACATGCTGCATGAGGACATTCTCGCACGGAATTTCGCTACATACAAGACCGTGCTTCGTGGGCGACGTTCGGTAAATGAGAAATGGGATGCGATGCGGCGTAGCATTACCGGGGTTTGACGCATGTTCACCTATCTGCCGGATGCGAACGGACGAGACAGCAGTGGTTGTGTCGTCCGGTAACAGTGATCGTGCTTTCACGTGCTCACAAGTATTTACTGATATTTACTGAAGTGAAATAACAAAGACGCCGCCACCTTGCGGGTAGCGGCGTATACAGGTTTGCTTGAGAGGAGATGGTGCGGAAAGATTTCCCCGTACCGTCACCCATGCTTCGGCTTACCAGCCTTCGTACACGACCGTCACGCGATCTTCATCTGTGGTCTGCGTCATATCGACTGTAACTTCGACGGTTTTATCCGGATCGTTCGCCGATTCCCCAGTGACAGTGAAGGTGTCTCCGTTACCCAAAATCGTATAGGTTCCATTGACATTCGATCCGTCGGTTGTGCTGCCTTCATCGGCAGTCATACCGCAGTCCTGGATTTCGATGCCATCGAACGAGTTGTTGCCGCCACCGAGCATGGTGGGTTTGCGGTAGTAGCCCTGCGCTGCCGACGCGATACGGAGACAGTCCTGCGTGATCGCATCCTTGTTAGCCTGTTCGGCGTTGGAGCCGAAGATGTTGATACCGACGACCACCGCAATACCAACGATGATGACGCCGAGGACGATGAGAAGAAGCTGTTGAGTACCCATGAAAAAACTCCTGTGAGGTGATGGAGAGAAAGTGGATTGTTAGGAAGCTCGAATGTTTACCATTTGGTTCATGATGAATCACATAATGCAATTTAGGAGCACTTCCTTACAGGAGTCTTAAATGATCATTACAAGAAAGAAAGGTTGGAATCAGGCTTGACGGAGGAGAAATGATTTTATACCGATTATCACACCCTATACTCCACTATTACGCAGAGGGAAGCGAACCGCGAACGTGCTGCCTCGGCCGACTTCGCTCTCCACAGCGATGCTGCCGCCATGGGTTTTAACTATCCATTGCACGAGATACAGACCGAGACCTGTGCCCTTCGGGCCGTGTCGTTCGGTGTCGCTGACGCGATAGAAGCGCTCGAACAGCCGCGGTATGGCCTCGCGAGGTATGCCTATGCCGGTATCGATAATCGAAACGGTCACCATATCACCCTCGTGCTGCATGCCGATGCGCACCGTGCCGTTTTTTCTATTGTATTTGACAGCGTTGTCGATGAGGTTGAGCATGACGCGCCGTATGCGCAGCGGTTCGGCGTCGATCCAAGCGTCGACGAGTTGCTCCGTCTCGAAAACAATGCCGCTCTGCTCGGCGAACATCGATGCTTCATCCGCGATTTCCTCGACCAGTTCACGGAGGTCCACGGGTTGCAACTCAATGGCCGCTCGCCGATTTCGGTTTTCGCAATAAGCAGCAAGTCATCGAGTATACGCGCCAAACGCATGATTTCCTCCAGCAGACTACCGAGCAAATGCTGATACTCCTCGGCACTCTTCGTGTGACGCAAGGCCAGCTCGATTTCACCACGCATGATGGTCAAAGGGGTCCGCAACTCATGCGAGGCATTCGCCGAAAAATTCTGTATCTGCTCGTAAGCGGCCTGCATGTGGCTGATAGTGCTATGCACATCGTAGCGCATATCCTTGGGATCCTCGACCGGGGTGATCTCCCGATCGATCGCGAAATCCTCACGCTCGTTGCGGGGATACAGCTCGCGCGAAATAATCCAGCCGATGGCGTATGCGAAAAATAGACCAGCAGGTATGAATAGAATGCCTATACCGGTAAACATCGTTTTGTAGCGTTCGATGATTCCAGCATCAAGTACGTTGAGTGTATAGAAGTGCTTGGTGAAAATGGTGATGATGAGCAGGAGGATAAGGGAGAAGGCACCGAAAATGGTGGAACCATACAAAAGCACAGCCCGCTGTCGGCGGCTGAGAATCATTCGCTCTCGTCCTTGAGAACGTATCCGATTCCGCGAAGTGTATGAAGCAGCTTCACCTCGGCATCGTCGTCGATTTTCTTTCTCAGACGCGTCATGTACACGTCAAGAACGTTGGTGCCGCTGTCGAAGGTGATTTCCCAGATATGCTCGATTATCGCTGTACGCGTCAATACCGTATTCTTGTTGCGTAGCAAGTACTCGAGCAGCTTGTATTCCTTGACTGTCAAATCAATGACTTTACCGGCACGCCGGACGGAGTGCTGAATGAGGTCGAGTTCGAGCGTATCAGCGGTCAGAATGTTGGTGGGTTTTTCCATCTGCGCGCGCCGCAACAGCGAACGGACGCGAGCAATGCATTCCGCGAGCGCGAACGGTTTTGTAAGATAGTCGTCCGCACCGATGTTCAGCACCTCCACCTTGGACTCGAGCTGTCCCTTCGCGGTAAGTACCAACACGGGAGTGGATTTTTCCTTTCTCAGTTCCTTGAGAAG